>Ga0099824_1002027_pt1 | contig 29353 bp, 11 predicted proteins | sample SiratrowhiteBW_FD_76837 | JGI IMG/M metagenome (GOLD analysis project Ga0099824, IMG submission 76837) | Root nodule microbial communities of legume samples collected from California, USA - Siratro white BW | ecosystem: Host-associated > Plants > Roots > Nodule | place: USA: California... | reverse complement strand
TATTAAAGAAGAAAAAAAAAAAGAAAAAAAATATTTTGTAAGAAATATATATATATATATATATATATATATATATATATATATATATATATATATATATATATATATGAACTGAGACAAGCCTCTCGATAATGGTTTTGCAAGTTCTCTTTCACCTTATTGCAACATGGTTTTACATAGTCTAAAAATGAGGTTACTCTCTTTTACTCATGATTCAGATTCTTCATAGGTCATTTTGTTCATCTTTGTTCATGACATCATCCTAGTAGACCTTGATTCTTCTTAAGTTGATAAGGTACAACTGAAATTGAGTTATTTGTTCAAAATAAATATTATTAGTTCTCTCAAATACTTCTTAGATTTGAAAATTGCCAAATCTAACAAGGGTGTCTCCTTGAGTAAGAAAAAAATATACTTTATCTTTGTTTGACGATACTAGTTCTTTATGTAGTAAACTAATTACACTACCTATGAATCCTAATTTAAAACTTTGTCTCAATAATGGTGACCCCTATTAAGGATCCCTATCTGTATAGAAGATTAATTGGAAGACTTACATATTTGACAATTTCCAGACCAAGCATTACTTTTGTAGTTCATAAGCTCAGCCAGTACATGTAGAATCCATTAATCACATATTTAGATGCAGTTCATCACCTATTACTTTAGGTCAATGTAGTATCTTTTTCCCAGCTAACAACAAATTTCATATTTTAAAATATGCTAATGTAAACTAGGGCAATGGTTTAAATACAAAACATCAACCACTGGCTTTCTATGTTTTTCTTAGTGATTCTCTAATTTCGTGAAAGTCTATCCAACAAGGTATCATGTGCATGTTTTTAGCAGAATTAAAATATCTTGTTTTATCTTTAGTGGCCAGTGAAGTAGTTTGACTACAACGATTATTCAAACATTTTGACATTTCAATTAACATAACTATGTTCTTTTGTGATAACAAAAATATACCATACACCTTACTTCCCTCTCATCATGAGATGTCTAAACACATAGATATATATTAACCATAAATTCATTTGTGAACTTGTTCAAAAGCAACTCTTGATTCTCATTCATGTCAAAACTGAACATTAAATAGCCAATTTATGCACAAATGCCTTTCTTGATATTGCCTTCAATCATCTCATTCACAAGTTGGAAATCATCATTATCTATTCTCCAACTTGAAGAGATATAATTAGATATTATAAATATATAATCAGTTATTTAGTTTCTAGATATTATATGTAATTATTCATCTTGTTAGTATATTTACTATTGTATATAACTTTCATTTTTCTCTAAATGATACATTTGATTCAATGAACCATTTTATATTTTTCTCTCTTTAATATCTTCTTATCTAAGAGATAATTAAAATCGTAAGATCGTATATGATCGTACATACTATCTACTATACTATTTAAATCTCACGCATGATAGTGATACAAAAAAATCATGAGATTGTAGAATAAAATCATAAAAACATGTGAACCATAATTTATTTCAAGTTGTTTGATGCACCAACTATTCATTTTCTTGGATAAATGGATTCCTTCAAATAAAACCTAACATTACTATTATTAAAATTTTATATTGGCATGTGTTGTCAGGAACAACACCACCTATCTAAGATTAATGTAATTAAATTTTACACTATGTTGTGTTTTGAACCTTGCAATTTAATTCCTCCTTTAATTGGTTTTATTTAAAATAAACTATAATCTAATTAAGAGTTAGGAGATTTTCTGCTACACCTTTGATTTTCTTAAGTCAATGAGGCTCAATTAAGACACTTCTAAGATCTATATCTTCTTCTCTAAATGAAATTCAAAAATAAAGATCCATATCTTCTTCTCTAAATGAAATTTAAAAATAACAGTCACACACACCAGAACATTATTTATATGAAAGAAGGTAAAATATGCGATTCGTTCTACAATATCTCAATTTACGATTTTATACATTTTTCACAATCTTAACTATAATCTATAATCTTGATTTAACTAGCTTGATCTTCTTATAAATTTTTTAAGTGTTTTAATCCTACAATCTTTTTTCTAATGAATTGTAATAATTCATTTAATGACGATAAGTTTGATAATGTTTTTCTTGAAAAAATTATAAATGATATCACCAGTATTGGTAATAAAGAAACAGCAAGCTCCTATGTAAGCATAAACAAACAAACCCTTACTGAAAGACCTCGTTAAAAATGAGGTTCACAATTATTTAATTGTTACTACTCCAACCATCCAATATACAACTAGAATAACAATTCTAACAATAATTTAAAATGTGGATGAGAGCCTTCCTTTTCTATACAAATCACAAAATAAATTAATTCTACTAAAAATATTTTTATAATTTTTTTTTAACAGCAAAGAATGATATAAATGGAGCACTTTAGGGGTGCTTTAACTCTATTACAAGAAAAAAAATTTCACATACACAATTGCATAAGAAATCACATATAGATCAAGTTAAAATTATAAAACACAATGACTCATAATGTATTAATATAATGTGAAGTCCTTTCATAATCAATCCTAGAAAGTCTCGTCTACATTGATTATGCTTGTTTATCTACAATAATAAATCTAGACCAGAAGATAAATAAAAACTTTACAACATCTTAAAATAAATATTTCAAACAATATAAGAACATAAGATCCAATCAAAATAAAAAATATTCTTATAATGATTTTTATCAAACACCCTTTATCTTTAAAGTTTATAAAAACATAAACTCCAGAGATTTTATGAGATAGATAGAACTTTGAAAAGAAATATAAAAAAAAACTAGATTTATTTATCATTGAAAATTTTAAGACAATTTAATAAAATTAAAATATTGTGAAGGATGAATAAAAGGAACACTTGCAGTAAACTAAAAGAATATAAAATGAATTTGTATAACAACTGAAAAAAATTGTTGATAAAAAATAGTATTATTCATCATTTTGTCCATCTCCAGTTTTGACGTTACAAAGTGATTTTTTTTATCACCTTAGACCACAGTATATACGGATTATTCATTCATTGATTAAAAATTAATTTAAAGTGTTGTATTTGAAAGAAAAATTTCCATATTCATATAATTTGATACATTTAATATTTTGTAGTAGATTTTTTAAAAATGGAAAAAACAACATAGAAGAGAGTTAAAGGTGGAGATACTAGCCGGTTGGTATTGAGAATGACGTTGTCGTGAAGTGTTACGTGAATTGGTTGAGGCAGCAGGTGTGCAGGAACAGTACCAACAAAGTTTATGGTTTACAACTATTCATGAATTAATGCTTTTCCCAAACCCAAAACTCTTTGGTTGTTCGGTCCACTTCAGGTGGTTGAAGTGTTAAACTGAATCTCAGATTCAAGTCTCTTTCTCAGTATACTTATTTTGCTTAATTAATCACCCAATGCTTTCTATTTATTTATATATCATGTTCAAATCAAACTTCTATAATCTTTTATTTCATTATATCTTTTGTACTCCACTCAATGCATCAATTAACCTCTATGAACTTTACAAAAAATATATCTTGAATGGTTTATGGTTTAGAAAACCAACATATCTTAAATGATTGGAAATTTAATTTTTTTTTTTTACAAAAATGGATAAAACTAAAAAAACTAGTAAATCATGTCTTGAAAGATAACTTATTTTAAACAAGTCCTATTTATAAATATAGTTCTTATTTTATTTTTTGAAATGAAAATAATATTATCATAATATAAATTTTTATTCCTAATACTACTTTTGGAATATTCCCTTTATATCATTTAACATTTTTTATATCTCATTCTTTCTTTCATACACATACATATACATATAATTATTTTAAGAAATTTTTTAAAATAAACTTTTATTTTCCTAAAGAATCAATATACACACGTCTATATATAGAGAAAATACAAATTAGAAAACATGGTAAGTTAGTTTGAAAAAATTATACCAATACTTTTTATTATTAAGAAACAAATACATTCCAAACTTTCATTATGAGTTATATATATATAAAATTATATATTTTTCATAACATGTGTAATTTATAAATCATATCAGAACACTATTAAAATACATCACAAAATACTTACTCTATTTCTGGAAACATATACAATTATATTTGATTTAGAGATTTGCGCTTATTATATTACCACTATATTATATCTCAAACACAACTATCTTAATAAGAACTATAAGTCCTCTCATATAACACGGTAAATTCCTATGACGTATCATATTAACTATTTTTTTCAAATTACAGACTTAGTCATAAAAATTCCTATCGACTCTCACATCACTTCATAATCTTCATATATATGATTTCAATAAAACAGTAAAATTAGGATATCTCGTTATTGCAAATCTCAAATTTAATACATATCTAATATATCTTAATATAATATTCTCTTTCCTATAAATAACTATGTCCATATTATACTTCATATCTTGTACAATCATTTCATCATAAATTTCCATTCATACATATACATTTGACTTAAATCAAATGGCAATAAATTGAAAAAAAATTATCATACATTACATTATAGAAATGTTCAAATACAATATATTAGTCAAATATAAAAAAAAATGAAAGATAAACATATTTTAGTATTTAGAAACATTAAAAAACATGTTTCTTCAAAGTTTAGAAAACCCATACTTGCTTAACCAACATTTGTCTCACCTAACAAATTCAGAACATGTTATAATTCGTTCAATGACCATTATCTCCTAGCCAAGGACACAACCAATCACTTTTAGTTGTCCAACGCAATATTCTAATGACTACTTTAATTGGAGTTTCTTTTTATAAAAACATTTTGTCTAGTGACCAAAACATAAGAGTTTTTATTTAAAATGCTCATCAAATGATCAAAGTTTTTGGTCCAATAAAAATTTGATTCGTCCTCCAGTCAAATCACTGAAAGTTTTTATTTAAAAGACTTTCTTAACAACTAAAACTCTTAAATCTTTATAAATTGATTTTCAGTAAGCAAATATTTAACTTGCATAACAAGTATGCATAATTAAGAAAAGTTACAAAATAAAACATGTATAAATTGGTTTAAGATGGTTTTAACTTCATTTTTTTACATCAAATTAAATATATTATCTCAAACTAGCTAAATCCTCTACCAATATATACTCAAATTATCAAAATCTAAGAGCCAAATTGATACAAACATACTCATTTCAAAATATTCAAAATATATTTTCATTTTAGAATTATTCAAGGCATAAATTTAACGTGAATTCCTTTAAAATAAAAAAAATCAAAAATCAATCAAGATAAATTTATTTAAATCACAATAAAGCAGAGCAAATCTAACATAAATCCCTTTAAATTAAAAGAATGAAACAATACAATAATAATTTGAAAGAATTCAAAACAGTGTGATTGTATCACTTTCAACATAGACTCATCTTTATTATAAAAATGTTACATGCAATACACTTTCTCCCAAAAGCATACAAATTTTCTCAAAAGTAACTCAAGAAAAAAGGAATGGAGAAAGACTTACTCTAAAAAAAGAAAATTCATAAAACAAATTTATGCTATTATTCATTAGGATTTTTTAGGAGGTTTCAATCTTAATAGATGACTTAATTTTTGAAAGTTTTAAATCAGAGAAAGAAAATAGCAAAAAGTTTTAGAAAGACAATGATTTTCTTAAAATAAAATTTGAATAACTAATTTTATTTATTTATAAATTTTTATTTGAATATTAAAATATTTATACTCCATTTAAGTTTAACTTCTTAGATGATTTTTTGGAATCCTTACAATACAACTATAATAATAATAATAATAATAATAATAATAATAATAATAATAATAATAATAATAATAATAAAATTGAAATTATAAAAAATAATTAAATTCGTAACTGCAATGATAATTATTAATATCATTAATCATTAGAATAATATTACTTAATATTATTATTATTATTATTATTATTAATTTTTAGAATTATTTATATTTATTAAAATCATAATTAATATTAATATTTTTACTGTATAATAAACTTGATTTTTCAAAAGTCTTTAATCTGATTACACTGACAATAAAATAAAACCGAAATTGTTTTTAAGATTTATTTAAATTAAATTAAATTAAAAATCTTGTTCCTGAATCCAATATTTAAAATAAAGTTACCTTTTTCAAACAAAATTTACTTAATTTTTATAATCTTTTAAAATTTCAAAAACAAATTCCTCTACATTGATCTCATAAAAAAATAAAAACTGCATCATCACTCTTTCTTAAGACACTTCAAGCAAGCATAAACATGCACCGACGCAGTGATATTAATCAATCTGCACACATTCATCCATCTATTTTACTTATTTCAAAAGATAGAAGATAGAGAGAAAAAAGGTTACAAGTTTGAAGCATGAATGACTAGGTTTAGTGCATGTAATGGAACTCCCAGAATATACATATAGTTATGTTATAGTGGTAAATGGTGATGTGATGTGGACAGAGAGAGAGTGATAGTAGTAGAAACTAGAAAGACTACAAGTATGTTATACTACCACTACTCCTAGCTGAATGCATGAATAGGGTAGCTATGTTATAGGGTGTACATGAAAGATGTCAGGTCCTCTAGTTGTGTATCAATGGAAATTCACAAAATATAATAATAATAATTTTCGTTTGATTTGATTTGTAATTTGAAAAGAAAGGTGTCTGTGGTGGTGCACAGCCACGACCCACAAGTAAGCATCATCCACCAGGTTCAACCCTCTTTTCTTTTGTCAATTTAGAGCGAGACAGCCTTAGACTCTGCAACCCCATGAATGGAGAGAGAAAGAGAGTCACACGTGTGAGTGAGGAAGCTGATTCCAGAGAATGATTATGGCAATAGTATAATGACAGCATCTCGTCTGACTTAGGAGAAGCAGTAATAGTTAACAAATAAATATTTCTAATGTTTTTTCCACATTTTGTCAGTTACACTTTAACTTCAATCTTTTACTTGTAACTAAGATATGTATTTATAAGCTTGCATGTTGTAGATCCCTTTGTAGTGAATTATATTGGATATATGATTTATATAACCTAATGAAATTTCACTTTTATTGAAAAGATTTAGTCCTTGAAGCATGGGAAATAAGGTTATAAATTTTGTGGAGATTGATAGAAGTTTCCAAGTTTAATTTTCAACAATTTTATTTTTGAATAAAATTGTTTTCAAAAGATAATATTTGTGAAAACTATATGACAAATTCCTTTTGTATCTTGTAACTTTTTTATTATGTTTTATTATGGTATTTAGAATTTATTTAGATGAATTTTATTATACATGTTCTTCTATAGATTTTGAAGGATATTTTTAGATCCTTACCCTTCATGTAGGTCTATTGTAAGTTTTTTTTTTCTATACATTTTGATGCTAAAATCAATATTAAAATATTATAACTTTATCTAAATAAATATAGAATGTATTTTTTTTTTATGTTTCTGACATTATTTATAGAAGTTAAAAGATAATTTTAATATAATTGATTTGATTTTTGATAACTTTTTGTTATATTGTTGTCGTCCAAATCGTTAATAATTATGTTTAAAAGATAAATAATATAAAAAAAGTAAAAAGAAAAAGTTTATATTAAATCTAAAAAGAAATTATATATGGATATAATGTACAAAACCTTTTTCCTATTAATTTTCTCGAAAAGAATTTTAACTAAAGTAAAACTAATTTTTACTTACAGGAGGGAGTTATTTTACTTTCTTTCTATTTTCATTTTATAAATAAGTTTATTCAAACCATGTTTTTTTCTTTGTTCTTCTCTAGAAAATAACTATAATAACAATTTATCTTTTGGAAGTTCGCTTTCTCTCGGCCCACGTCCCAAAATTGTACTAGAGGTAAAAAAAAAATATAAAAAAACAAATTATCTTTTCAAGTCTCGCACATCTTAGAAGTGCGTGAAATTTTCACATTTGGTGAAAAAACACACTTCACACTTTACACTGGTGGTGGTGTCCAAGTAAGTCTCTCTGCCGCTGAAAAATCTTTTCCTCTTCAACTTCTCCGTGTGTCAAACATTACTTCCCTCATGCTACACTGTTTCCAGCACAGCACAAAAACATTGTTGGTCGCATAAGCACAATGGAATGGTAACAGTTGCAAACCCAACATCATCAGCAACAAGAACACCAAACATTTGCGTCACGAAATTATGAAATGAAGTCATGGCCAGCAGCAAGTGTTGCATGATCTCTTCACAACAAAACCAGAATGCCCCCACATGTTATCCCTTTCCATCTCCTCCTTCAATGGGAATGGTCCATGCAGACATGATGGGGTCTCTCTCTCTTGCTACTGTTTCAAATGCTCTTTCATCTCAAGAGAGCTATGGTTATGGCCATGGTCATTCTTCTGGGGTGGAAAATGGGAGGAGCACAAGCTGGAGTTTTCCTTTCATGAGGGAGTTTCTCTCCTCAAACTTTGAAGACTGTAGTGATGTTGGGGCTGGGGAGAGTAACAGTAATGAGAGAACAACCAACAATGGCAAGTTCAGTGAAGAAAGTAACCCTAACGAGAACCCTCTCAGTGGGAAAGAGGTAGATAGTGGACACTCTAAACTGTGTGCAAGAGGGCATTGGAGGCCTGCAGAAGATTCAAAGCTCAAGGAGCTTGTGGCTCTTTATGGCCCTCAGAATTGGAACCTCATAGCTGAAAAGCTAGAAGGAAGATCAGGTGTGGAAGAAAACAATTCCAAAGTGCAAAATGATAACAAATTAACACACCTTATGTTATTTCTCTCATGGTGTGGGTGTATTGTATGAAATTTTATGAAAGAGAGGAATATATATTGTTGTCATTTTCTTGTTTCTTTGATGTGCTATGAACCTTAAAGAAAATCCCTTAACTTCCTTTGATGTGATTTGTTTTGTATTTGAATTAGGGAAGAGTTGTAGACTGAGGTGGTTCAACCAGTTAGATCCAAGGATCAATAGAAGAGCTTTCAGTGAAGAGGAGGAAGAGAGGCTAATGCAGGCACATAGAATTTATGGCAACAAATGGGCCATGATTGCAAGGCTTTTCCCTGGGAGAACAGATAATGCAGTGAAGAATCACTGGCATGTTATAATGGCCAGGAAGTACAGGGAACAATCCAGTGCTTACAGGAGGAGGAGAATGAGTCAATCTGTTTACAAAAGGGTGGAGCAAAATCCAACCTTTGTTTGCAGCAGGGATAATGCCTCAACCCCGGAACAAGAACCAACACCTTCTTATTGTCTCAATCTCCTCCACAATGAAGTAGGAGTCACAAATAACGTGTCTGGTTTCCCATCCTTCCATGGAGTAGGTGCTGGGGAGGTTGTTGAGTTTGGCTTAAAGGGTTCTCTACAAAACATGACTGGTGGGAGAGAAACAATGTCAAACACCCCACAAGTAGGCCTCTGTGCTCAAGCTCAACTAACACCGTTTGATTTCTTCTCCGGTGAATCTTTTCTCTCCTTCATTGTTCCCTCTAATAAAAGTCTCTTTTTCTTGCTGCATCATCTAAGTTTCCTTAATTACCAAGCTCTAGCTTGCTCTTATTTTCTCTTTCATAACAAACAATTTCAATTAATGTCTTGTTTTGATAATTTCATCAACCCTTTTGGTTTGTAAAAGTGACTGATGCAAGGAAACTGTGTGTTGCGTGTAATTCTCCAACAGACTTGAATGCTGCTATTGTCTGACTTTTTCCATTGGGTTGGTTTTGCAAGGTGGTGGAAGCAATGACATGATGGGAGAGGGAAATGGGCAGATGAGATGCTGGGAAAGGACCAATGAATCTCTTCACCATCATTGCCAACAATCTGGTTTATACCCTCAATATCCCCAACAATATTTGATGGCAATGCAACAGCTAGACAACAACACATGCAACAATTTTTACAGTTTCTTGAATTCCTCATCGGCATCAACAACCACAGGCAAGGAACCATCATCATCACCATGTGTTGCAGGAATCAGAGATAAAGTGGTGAATAGTGACCCCCCAGATGGTGTTCCACCCCCATTTTTTGACTTCCTTGGAGTAGGAGCCACATGATCAGATGATCCAAAAGCTGCAAACTTCCCCGGAAGTTCCTCAATATAGGTGTGGTCCAACATAACTGAGAAGCCATTCGAGGCAAATAGAAAGGAATAGTTGCTTGAGTTTGGTGCACTGTGTAACCTTGCGTCACTACCTCTGTGTTGATGGTGATATCACCCGTCTCTATTGTGATTTCCTTTCTTTCTCACAAATATGGGGGACCCTTCTGCAAACTATTTCAAAATACTGATATCATAATTTAATTCCATTACTATTTTATCTTCCTGTACTGAGTTTCTTGCCTTTTTTTTTTCCTTTTCATGGTTAACAATTTTTAGTTAAAACCAATTGGAAATGAAAAGGGTGATGTGGAATATTAAATAATGTCCTAGACATTCTTTGTTTGTTGTAATGTATGGCTAATCCGTTAGGAATGTCAAATGTGTGTGTGATGATGCTAATGAAAACATGTTAGGGCGAATAATGTTTGGACAGGACAGGAATTGGCAATGTCATGTTTTATGATCTAAGGTTGTTTTTGGGTAAATGTGCTTTTTGAAGAAAGGGTTGGATTTGGTTGTGGCTGCTACAAGAGAGAGAGAGAGGGTGTGATGAAACTAAGAAGGAGAAGAAGAGGGAAGTGTTGAGAACATCACTTTCTGATGGGCCTAGAAAGCATTTAGTGAGGCACAAATTCTGCAACTCAATTCATATCAGCATTCATTGAGGGGAACTGTTCAATATCCTTCTCATCAGCAGAATCTGTGAGAACTCATGCCACTAGTATGTGTGATTTTTGTGGGCAGCCACCCTTACAATTTATATAATTTATAATTTATATAATATATTTTATAATATATAAATTATATTTTTTTTTTATTTTTAATGAGTAATTTAAGTTGAGTTATGTAACTCATGAATTGTTAAAGTGTAATGAAATTATGCATGCTAAAACTGTTAAACAAGAAGGACTTCTGAGAGTGATGCTGTTAAAAAATAGTTTGCTTAAATTAATCTTATTTAATATGATACATCAAGTTTTAACATCTAAATGAAAACTAACTAATATACTAAAATATTTCATAAGAAAAATATAAAAATATGGAGGTGCTAAATAAAGAATAAATAGCGTAGTTTAGTGACTAAACTAGCGTGGATCCTCTAACATTATCAGAAACATGTTAAGTAAAAATTCACTGAATTGATACGGATTTGAAGATAAAACAATATTCTTTCATTGCATAGATAAATTTAAAAGCTATTTTTGAAACTGAGGATGGCTAGTCTTCAAATCATACTTTATTTTTTAAAAATAAACACTAAAAATTGTTTGAAATTATAATTTAGATAATAATATAAAAATTATTCACATGGTTAATATATACATTCATTATTGACGAATTTCATTAATAATGTCATAACTAACTTGGCCTAATAATTAGATAATATTTTCCATTGTTGAAAGAATGAACTGTTAACTGAAATATATCTTGGGGTTTTCTTTCTTTTAAGTATACCCACATTATTTATTTTTTAGAAAAACATTTAATCTGAAATAAGGATGCCTAGAACCTAGGCTTTATATTTAGTCTAAATTATAAGTTCAGCGGTATAATATAATTTTTACTCAGTTTAAATTAGTGAATTGGGTCCATTTGACTTGTTTATTTATTAGTCAAATAAATTTTGAGTCCAATTCTATTAGATTTCTTTAACTATAGGTTGAAAATTAATTTGTTCTTGCTCTAGAGCATAGGTCTTCAGTCTTTATCTTGAAATAACTTTAATTTTATATTTGGATGGAAAAATTTAAATCTAAATGAGTAATATATTTTTATAATTAATTTCAAATATTATATAATAAAATAGGGTTTAGAGGTAATTATTTTGAAAAGAAATTAATTTTTTAAAATTTATGAGTTTCTTAAAATTAAATAATTTCAATTTTCAAATAAAAGAGTAAGATTTTGAAATTTTCATACTTTTTACTTTCTAAAGTTCATGTATTTTGTTTTTATATTTTTATTTTACTCCACTTTGATCCGGATATTATTAATTTGACTTTGACAGGAAAGCTGAAAACTTAAAAGAGATTTTTTTTTAAATTCAAATTGAATGTAATTATTATTTTTTTATCGCCAAATTTATTTATTTTCTCTCAATAAATTAATGTAATTTATCAACTAAAATTATTTAGGATTTTTTTTATTCATATCAATAATGTTTTTCTAGGTGATGTTAAATATAATTATTTTTATTAACATAAAACATATTACTTTTAATTGATGTCATTCATAATTGATTATGTCATTTAATATAATTACAAATTATATGTTAATTAACATTAATTAAAGTTCTTTCCATCAATATTGATAATATTATTTTTTGATTAATTTTAATTATAATATTTTATCAACTTTAATAGTATTATTCTTGAGTGATGTAAGTTAAATTTTTTTAGTAAATGTAATGTGAATTATGTTTTATTTGACATGGTTGATATTATTTAGATTATAACTATTTCTTAATTAATGTTTAGTTAAGATTTCTAAATCAAAGTTGGTGAAACTATATTTTAGTAAGCGTCAACTATATTTTGTTTTAGTTAAAATGTATAGTGGTTATTTTTCGTCAATAGTTATATAGTTAAAGTAATTATTTTCTATTTGATGATAATTGTAATATTTTTTAAATAAAAAAATAAAATTAAACAAATTTAAATTACTTTGTTTAAAATATATTTAAAAATTAAATAATTTAAAATAAAACAATTCAAATTTAATTATTTAAATTTTCTGTAAATTATAAAATTCTCTGTCAAAAATACAATGTAAGTTTTTATCTTTTATCTTAAAAAAATTATTATAATTTTTTTATTATTTTCTTTGTGTACATGAATAAAATTGTTGAATTAAATTTAAATAAAACATATTTTTCAGTCTATAGTCAACAAAAAATGGAAAGAAAATTAATGTTTTATGATGGAAGAAAAAAATGATAAAGCTTTATTTTTTAAAATGGAAAGTAAAACTAAAAAATATTCAAGCCAGGTAATAAACAAAAATATATTGTGAATGATGTTAAATATTAGAAATCAAAGTGTAACCATAAGATTGTTTAAGAATAAATGACCATTTTATTTGTTGAATGTGTAAATAGATAATATTTTTATTTTTTTAAAGAACACAAACTTTGATTTAATCTCATGTGACATTTATGTTTTGTTGTATTGCTTTACAACTTAATATTAAATCAGTTCTAAAAAATATAATTTAATATTAAATTAATTTTAAACTTTATGACTTTGTTACAAAACAGTACTAACATAATCTAACCATAAAACTGTAATTATCGTTCTTTTTTATACAGCTACTGACTAAATTCAAAATATTACCACCATTTAATACATTCTAGAATTAAAACAATCATTCACTTATATTTACAAAATTGAAAAAAAAAACTGTTTTTTGAAAATAACGAACACTTCTTCAGTTCCTTTCTAGTTGTCAGTTTTTCTAATATGTTTTTATCTGTTACTTTTTTTAACTAAGATAATATAATTTTTTAACTGTACTCTCAGTTTATATGAACAAAAAAATTAGTTATGATAATAGAGAAATAAAATGTCATAACACGTAAATGTATCAAATAAGAGAATTAAAATAGATATAATAGATAGCTCAACCAGTGCTACATAATTTTTATTATATATTATAAACTTTTATATTTTTAAACAAAAATATATTATTATATAATCATAAAATTTAACATTTTAAAAAATAATTAAATTCTTGTTAAACTTTTTATCACTACTATTTGTTTTTTCTAAAGTTGTATATATTTTTTATTTGGACAAATCATCTTACTTAAACTATTTTGTTTAATAAGTATTAATCAAATTTAATTTTTGTTTATTTTATAGAAATTTAAATTTTTGATTCTATACAATTAAAAACAATAACAAATATTGTTTTTGAAAAAAATGTACTAAAATATTCATACAAAATAATTTATAACTTAGAAATTAATAACTCTTAACATATATTATTTTAAAAAAAATAATAAACATTTTATGTTGATTAAACTAATTTATAATTTAATTAAATAAGTTATGAAACAAGTTATTAAAGAGAGTTATAATTAGGAAAGAGATTGTGTGGGAGTAGTTAAGAATTGGGACATGAAGAGGGTCTTTGGAAGAAGACATTTATGGAAAAAAAATGAGGAGGAAAAAGACTACTAAATAATGAACAACCTTAATAATAGTGTTTCAGATCAGATGAAACAAGTGACAAAGTGAGCAAAAAGAATTGGAGAGTGGTTGAATTGAATGATCTTTTCTTCATGCAATTCCAACACCTTAGCAGTTGTCAAGAGGTTGACCTTCATCATCTCTGAAAATGAACCCTAACCCTAATCTAATTATCTCATCACACACACATGCACCACTCTTTTCTTTCGTTAAATCTAGAAAGATAGTGTCCACATGTTCTAGGACTAAGAAAAATGTTAGGAACACATTCTTTTATTAGTTTAAATTTATTCAAAGATTTAAAATTTTTATATTTTATAATTTTCACCATAATGATACTGAAAAAAATTTTAGGGAATATATTTCTAATACGAGCTGAAATTCTTGGCAAAATTTTTTATGTTGTCTCTACTTTTAAAATATACTAATTTTGATATATTAAAAAAGTTTAATATATTTTACAATATTAAAATTAGTATTGTTTAAAATATACTAATTTTGATATTAAAAAGATTTTTAATATATTCTAATAAAAGTATGGTAGAAGGTTTTCCATTTTTTGGGCCAGTACAAGGATATGCCTGCCTGCATCATCTAAATTTGGTGGGCCTAATAAGTTTATTTTGGGCTTCAAAGAAGCCCAATGAGCTTGATAAGTGACATAAGCATTGTAATTACAAGTCTCCGCAGAGGAAACAAGAAAAAAAGGTTTTAGAAATTATTTAAAAATAAATTCTTTAAGTGAGGTTAAGATTGTATATATTTTAAAAAAAAATTATTTAATCTCTTTTAGTTTTTATATATGTAATTTAATACATTTGGTATCCAACGTGAAAAGTAATAAGGATTAAAAGAAATATTGATATTAACATTTTACAGGTTTTCTTGAGTAAGCCTTTGTCTCAATATTTGGTAATAGCTAGATTATAAGTAACAATGATTAATGAAACCAGATTGATAATTAACATCATAGAAAGTACATTAGATTATTATCATTATTATAATTTATTGTAAATTACAAAAATTAAGGTACACAGTTGAGTAAGAACATGCAACAAATCTGGACCCAACACAAAACCCACCAAAAGATTCATAAAAAGTGAAAAACTTTCACCGAAAACTCTCTTCCATAATTCTAACAAACTCACTTTGATCAATTAGTTCATCACCATTTTTATCAACTGCATTGATCATTTTCTGACATTCCATCAAATCCTTCACTAACCCAAGAGAAGACAACACCCTTTGCAACTCTCTTGCCTCTATAAACCCATCTTTGTTTTGGTCAAACACATCAAAGGCTTCTTCTACCTCCGACAAGGTAACATCTTCATCAAACAATTCCTTAATTTCTTCAACACCACATTCCTCAGTCCCATCACATTCACATTCAACAATCATTCCCAGCTTTTCCATCACCAAAACCATGTCTTCTTTGCACACTCTTGGCCCTCTCTCAATGCAGTCCAAGCCCTTCACAGCTTCACAATTTGAGTCAACTCTACTCTCAATCCATGTCTTCCCTTTTTGAGCGACATAACTATACACAAACTTGAAGTAAAACAAAATTGACAACAAACCCTTTGTTCTAATGTTCCACGTCAGAATTCCAAGACATAAAGAGAGCAAAAATAAGGTTGCATTACCATGTTTGTTCTCCATATTGATAGCTAGACTAGGAAAATAGTACACTGAACTATATAGTATTGTGGATGTGGTTGTTCTAAGATCCAATATCCAATTTATAGGCAAAAAATGCAGAGACTTTTTCTGAGCTTCTAGTATAAGCGCGTCAACCCTTCAACGTGATACAAGGGGAAATGTGTCTAGTGACTACATTGCTTCAAGATTTCCCGGAAGAAATAAGTGTTTGGTACTCAAACATTTTATGTTATTGTACTGAGAAGTAAACTTTTCATCACCTTAAATTTCTGTGAAATTTACAAAGGGGTTTCAAATAGTGACGTGTGGATCGTGAAAGGTTGAAATTTCTTAATGATTCATAGTAACGTGTGACCTTAAAATATGTGAAAACACTTCAGTTTTCCGAGAAAAACGTTCACATGCAATGCTTGGTAAAGTAAGTTGTTTAAAAAACGCGCTCACAAGGGAGTTTCTCTAGCAAGTTCTTCCAACGAAATGGGAATAACTTTTCCTTATATGCCACGAAAATGTCTCTGTCATTTCACCAATAATATTCTTGCCTCGGCTTTAGTTGAAATGATGCGATTTAGTTTAAAGTATGTTTTACACAATGTTCATGTCATGTAACTCAAATCTGGTGTGTGCTATTTATAATTATATCATTTTTTTTCTCTCGTGATTTTTTTTTTCAATTTATTTGTCCAGAAACTAATCATAATCATATTAATTGTTTTTTAGTTCAATAGGTTTTGAAAAGGAAATAATAGTTTTTGTTGTTTACATTGACCTGAAAAAAATTATTTTTATTATAATATAATATTTTATTAAAAATAACAATGGAAAAGTAGAAGTCTTTTACGGTGAAGATTTTATTTTCTTTCAAAAGTTTAGAAACAGGAAATAGCCTTTCTCACACTACTATTCAAAAGAAAAACATTCATCCTACTGCAATTACTTTTTCAATAAAATATTATATCATAATAATTTTTTTTTTTCAGTGTGCTCTATTCCCATCTCATCCAATTGGTGCCTTGGTTTTTGACTGACCATTTTTACTCCGGTAGTGGTGTTGAAGCGTGTTGTTTGTTGTTGTTCCGGTGGTGGGATGGTTTGTTTAGCAGTTTTTCAGTATTTGAATCTTTATTTTTGGTTTTTTAGTAAGGTATTGAGTTAAGTTCACTATGGTTTGATCTCTATATTATAAGATTTTTTCTTTTTTTATATAAAAATTTTAGACAAATATTTTTTTATTAAATGTGTGAAAGGTTAATACAAGTAAGTATCGTTTGTTAGTTATTAAAAAAATTATTAAAAATTTAAATATGAGTCTAAGCTTCACGTTATATAAAAATAAAAAATTAAATATTATATAAGAAAAAAGATTTACAAATTTAATATATTTTAAATTAAAAATGGTATCAATTCTTTATATAAATCTGATTTTTATTTTATTGTTATTTAGATATTCTTTTTTTATTAAAATAGAAAAACTTTGATGGAAGATTTTATTGACACATTAGTCATGTATTTAAATAGGCGTCATGACCTAATTAAAATAAAAACTAATTTAAGAAATATTATAATTAAGAAAAAAATTAGTAGGATGAATGAAATTATAAAGAATTAAAATAGTTATTACTTGAAATAATCAAAGAAGGAATTGTTTATTTAGAAGAATGAAAAAAAGAAGTTTGTGCTTTAGTTATCTAGTGGAAGTTGCATTAATTGAGGCACAAGTCACACATAACATGAGAAGTCATTGAGAAACAATTTCTACATGGATTCATGCCTTGATATAAAGAACTATCGAACCTTTGATAACGTAGTGAATATGAAAAATGCCAACTTGTAGGTTTTTATTGTAAAAAAATAATAATCAAAGTAAGTCTATGATAAGAGTTTGATGTTTGGAAGTGAAAAAATATACATAGTACAGTGAAAATTTCTATAATGTTAATGGAAAAGGTTAATGAAAAAATCGTATTCGTATCTTTTTATGATGTTTTTCATAATCTTTTTATAATTTTTCACTTGGTTATTCACATTTATATTTTTATATTTATATACTTTGAATTAATTTCTTGTTCTTATGTTAATCTCAAATCCAATTTTAAAATTCTAAATTATTTCTTTCTACGTTTGAAGTTTCTTTTCTTATATGAATAATGTAACTTACGTTATATACATTTTATTTGCACGAATATCTAAAAAAATTACATTATAATTCGGTTTGTCTAATGTTCTTTTAATCATAATTTTAACTAAAAAAAAAACTAAAACAGGTACATCTTTTACTTCTATAAATTTAATTGTGAGAATCAAGTTTTTTTTTTTAAATAAATAAGAATAATATATCTCACTCTCAAGTTAATTGCTGCATTGAATTTTATTTTTTTCATAACATTATCTTGTAAAATTATTACACTTTCGTTTATTTAAAGTGAAATCTAAAAATTGCTAATCTAAATAAAAAAATAAATTATAGTTGATATTTATTTTAAATTTAAATAAATTTGAATATTTACTTTTCATGTAAAAGAAATTCACGTGCACTTTTACTTAGAGTTGTTATTGTACATACCTTAATTGATTAGTTTTGGGTATGAAAGGGTGCAAGATTAAGTAGTGTTACTATAATAATGTTTATCACTAATCAAAATACAAACACATATAAAAACATATCTAAGTGTCAATCAAAATACACAACAAAACAACTTGAATGTGATAACAAAATCATAGCTTACTTAGTTACAACATTAATTGCAAAACTTCAACTCAACCAATAGTGTTAATCAATGGATCAACTATGAGACATGAGATAATGATAGATTTTAAGTATGTATTGGAACATAAAATGAAGCATATAAGGACACAATTTCAAATTTAAAGTTACATATAATTTATAATATATGGTTCAAATTGACACTTTGTCGGTTTAGACTCACATCTTATCAATTAAGGCAATTATCGAGGTGACAAGTCATAGACAACATCTGACAGTGTCAGTCTTTAAAAGCTGGCGCACAAAAATGTACGAACCAATAACATTGAAGCAGTGTTAAACTATGGTAAACAGGGCCATGTGAAAAGGTACGACAAAAACCCTATTGTCATTGCTCCGATGTCTGAATAGTGCTTGAGCGGAGTGTCATTAGCAGGTACCCTCCATTCGGACTGGAACGAAGACATTACAGACTAGGACGAGAACTCAGCAAACGGTAGAGGACGAAGACCGAGACCATCAAGACAAGACTAACCATAACTTCCTTAAGGTCCTAATAAGAACACAATCTTTACTTTTTATATTAAATTATTGAAGCCACAAAATGTTTAAATCATTGATTCTAAACAAGACCTACATGTAAAGACAAAAACATAGATAAATTAAAAATAATTAAAGAAAGGAATCAAAATATAAAAATATAAAAATATAAAAAGAAGATGAAAAAAGCTTAAGATATAGAAGAAGCAGGACACACCACTTGAGGTTGAAGATCATATTCACCTTCTAGATAAGCACCAAGGAAGAATCACAACTTGACTCCAAGAAATAAGGATAAGACTTATGTAAGAAAATCACTCTCATAGTGTTTCAAAAACTCTCTAATTTTATATATAGTTAAAAGTGAATTACAAAAAGAAGAATGACTATATATAGCTTCCCAACAATGCAATGGTTGAAAATTGTAAAGGAAAAGTGAGGGAAAATTTAAATTTAAAATTATAATTTTAAAATCTTAGATCTAGGTCAACAAGACAAGATTTAATCCAAGGGTTCATGCTTGTGTCACACCTTCCTTACATTCAAGTTGCTCAAAATTGCATGTTTCAATTGGGCTTGAATAAGTTTTAAGTGTAGCCCAATTCATGCCTCCTTGTTTAACATATATCTCTTGTGTCCTTATAAGGATTAGAGCTTGAGTTGCATCTTCATTTGAAGTCCAATTGTATCTTAAACTACACTTTATATTTTAACCTACATTTATATTGAAAATAAAGGAAATAAAAACCTATAAAGTCAAGTCGAAGAATAAAAAAGAAATAAGAGACTCCTTTTATGTGTAATAATATTTTCTCTTATCTTATTTCTTATGATTCTTCTCGAAATGATGTATTTTTGCTTTTTTTTTTCTTCTTCTTCATTTGTGTACTCATCAAAATATGACCACGTGATTAATGTTATAAGCAGACTTTAGAATAAATGTTGAATGAAATCTCAAGACTTTTTTTTCGCACTGAAGATTATATCATTTATCATATAATGTCTATTAGGAAAGAAATAAACATATATTTTTATCCTTGACCTACATCTAGTTTTTATTTAAGAACTCTTAAAAGATTTTAATAATTAACAAATTAATCATAATTGAGTATAATAACTACTTATAAGTATATAAATTATTCTTAGTTTTCCTTTTCAATTTTCCTTAAAATAAAGAATTTAAGTATTATTAGTTGTCATTTTTTATTATAAAAAAAAACACTTTTGTTGGGAGATAACTCTCAAAGAGACATTGGACAATTAATTTTCTTACAAGGTAGATAGAAATTAAAAGTACATAGACAATTAATTTCCTTACAATATAAAGATTTACAAGATACCAATTAAAAGTACATAGACATTTTTTATAAAGCAAAGTAATAAGATTGCTTTGTTACTACTGATTGTTAGGTGTTTGTTCATTTCAAGTATGGTGTTATATATATATATATATATATTATATGAAAATAAGTTTCGTGCATTATTTCTTACATTCTAATTTTATTTTTATATACTATTAGCATTATAGATTGTCTAACAAACACTGTGAACTATAGATGATTCTATACATGTAAAATGTAATTAGATAATTTGTAAGAGATAAAGAATGTAATAATTAATTCACTCATTTTATCTATATTTGCAATTATCAAAATCAAAACCAAGGATCAATTAAGTACTATACATGTGTTGGACCATTTGGGTCTTAACAACATCATAAATGGTATAATCATGATGAGAATTCAATGGATGGTAAGAAAAAGAAAAATTGAAGATATATGTGAAAAAAGATGAAATATAAACTAATAATATTTATTACAAAACAATGTTATTTTTCTCTATATATTCACATTAATATTCTCTTGGAAACATCTGTTGGAAGTAAAAAATGAGAAAGCTGGGGATAAATAAATTAATGTTTTGAGTAAACGTTAATGGAAGAGCTATATATGTACACATTAATTGATGCATCAAAATAGATTGTCATAATTGTCAATTAAAAGAAAATCAAAGTTAGGAGTACTATAATTGAGAAAAAGATTAATAAAACTTTGAGTTTGATGAATTAAAAAAAAAAAAGGAAAGATGTAAAAGGATTTGTTACTTCCAAGAATCAAAGAAATTATTGTTTAAAAGAATCTGCGTAGAAGTTATTGCTAAGGTCTATAGAAGTTACATCAATTGAGACACAAATCATAGAGAACATGGGAAGTTATAGAGAGAAAATTCTTGATGAACACATATCCACATAAAAGAAAAATGGATCTTAGAAATGTAGGAAACATGCAACGTGCCCATTGTGTATGTTTCGATTGTAAAGAAATTACCGTTAATGTAGGCCTTTAAATAAGAGTTCGACATAGTATTTTGAAGATGGAAAAATAGACATAGTACACTAAATTTTTTTCACAGGGCCAACCAAAGACGTTAATGAAAAATTTATGTTCGTGTCTTTCTTTATTTACTAAATTCATGTATCAGTTATTTAAATTTATCAGACCTTTCATTTATTTTTCATAACTATTCACTTACTTATTTACGTTTATTTCTTTATATTTTTATACTTCAAATTAATTTTTTGTTCTTATTTTGCTCATCCCATATTCAAACATAAAATTCCAAGTTATTTATTTCTATTTTTAAACTTTCTTTTCAAATTTAAACCCGTGTATCTTCAATTAGATTTTTTGCGTGAATATTTAAAAACACATTTACATTATAATCGAGTTTGCAAAATAAATTGTTTTGGTCATAATTTAAACTCAAAAAATCAGTAAAATATATAGGTTTAATTGTGAAAACTAAATGTTTTCAAAAATAAGTATAAAAATATTTTACTATATGTAGTTAATTGTTATGTTGAATTTCATTCTTTTACATAAAATTATCAATTAAAACCAGCTTTCCTTAATTTAAATTGAAAATTTAGAAATTACAAATTTAAATAAAAAACAGTATTTATTTTAAATTTAGATAAATTTGAATAGTTAATTTTGACACAAAACCATACTAAAGAACCATGCCATGTTCTTGTCCCCTATCTTCTCCCACATGATGAACCCAACACCATGACATGCTGATAGAAATAGGGACCAAACAGACCCTTGTTTATAGAACATGGAGAAGGAATGAACAACTAGAAAAAAGAGAGAAAAAAAAAGGAAGAAATTGAGGACCACTACCTACATAACCAGTTGTCCCTTAACATATAACAACCATATATATACCTAAAACTTGTGGCCAACCTAAACCTGGTGGTGGCATATTAGGTTATATGAAGGTGACATTAGCCTATGATGAACATTAAACAAATGGAGGATAAAATAAATGTTGCTTTTGACTATTTCTAATTGGCTACACCTTGTTTGGCTTACACATAAAAGATGAAAAAAAGAAGGAAAAAGTAAAGTGGATGTGCATAAAGTTAGATCACTTTATGTTGTTTTTTCTGTTTTGGATGCTATATATCGACTATGTGTTTGAACTTTTGTCACAAATTATTCGAGTTTATCCATGCAATTGAAAGCCTACTAAGATCCTTTCTCTTTTTAAGTCTTGCTTTTCTTATGCTTGTACAAAGTTTTTCTTAAAGAACTATAGAAGAGAAAAATATAAATAAAAGATGAAAATTAATTTTATTAAAAAGTAAAATTAATTTGCTTATAAGTTAATTTGTATAAGCTTAGTTTTTTTTTAATTTTATATAACCTAATTTTAACTTATAAAAAATTACTTTTTTAAAAGTCTTGATATAAAAAGTTATCCTAAGTGATGCAGAATTTGTACAGTTAGGAACTACAAATACAAATTAAATTCGATGTTAAACAATTATGTTTAAATCTATACAAAATATAATTCTAGCTGAATTATGGGGATAAGTGTAAGTAAAGAAATTTTGGAATCAGTAAATTAAACAATATATAATGAAGTAGAATAGACTGCTATACATATTTTTTTAAAGATTTTGAGTATGTGAAATTTACTTGTACATCTCTTTCAGTTATTTCTTTTAATATTTGACTATAATTTTATCTTTACCATAAGCATATGCTTAATTTGAACAAAATTATTAATGAGATTTTTTTATTTTATTTTAGTTTCTAAGCCAATTGTTTCGTTTTCTTTTTTATATGCCATACTTTTACTGTTTCATTATGTTATTTTAACACAAACGAATAACATTAATGAATATATTCCTTAATTGATTACTAAGCATTTCTATACTAAATTGCAATAGTATTGTCTTGGACTTAGAAGAATCTCTTTGTAAAACATTTTAAGCAAAAAAAGATAAGAAATTAACTTTTAATAAATTTATAAAAGCATTATCATATAACTTTTTAAAATTTTTTATTTTAATTTATATATTAGCCAATTTTAATTTATAAATAGTTAACTTTTTATTTATTATTTTAAAAGTGGTTACATAGAAACTCGTTGAAAGCACTCTAGATTTTTTTTTTCAATTTCAGACTTGTTACTACCTTTCAGACTTTATCACAATCTTATTAGGCTGCACAATCAATTTCACACTCACATCTTTTTTAACTTATGACTATGAATACACCGAGATAAGTGATACAAGTTTGAATATACTTTTTTAATGTGGTTACAAGTTTAATTATACTTTTTAAAATAAAAAATTATATTTATTTATGTTTTTAGATTGAATAAATTTGAAATTTATTTTTATTGAATAAAATTATTTTATCTGTTTAAATATTTATTAAACATTTTCTTTTATAAATAAAAATATGATATTATTAAAAATTTAATACTAAATGATATAGTTTTTTCTTCAATAATATACAATAATAAAATTATGACTACATAAATTTTAAAATAAAATATTAAATAAAAGTTCAAAATATAAACAGAATATATGCCTTATATTTAATATTAAAAAATGATATTTATTCCATGCAACTATTCAAAGCAGAAAATAACCAAAAGGATTTATTTGGGATCCATTCTTCTAAGTTAGCTAAGTTGCAAACAGTGAGCGTTATAGTGTTGAGATCCAATGGAAATTTTCTTTTTGTGTCATTATCAATATTTTTAAAACCTCAATGGTCAATACACTTAGTTTAAAATCTTATTAAATTTGTACTGATAAAATAATTAAATAATTTACAGAATAATATTAAATAAATATAATATTACATATTATTGTTTCATTAAAATGGATAATATATATCATTTTACAAGTTTTTAACATTCAAAATACAGAAATCAAAATCAAACATTTCATAATACTGAAATTTAAATTTTATCGAAATATAACAATGTTAATTAACAATAACAAGATTAATATAGAATAACAATGATAAAGTAATATATTATAAATTTATAACAAATGAAGTTGAAGAAATTAATATAAATTAGTAAATTTAGGTTTTAAAAAATAATTTTATTTAATTTTTTGCTAAATTTAAAATAAAAATAATTAAAAAATTATTTTTACGTGTTTTTTTATTGATTAAACTGATATGCAATTATTCTAAAATATTTGAATTAGGCTATCGTTTGGTTTTAATAATTATAAATATTTTATTTAGCATATGTTTTACTATATATATTAATGTATAAATTCATGGTTCACAAATCATTTCATATTTATAATCTAAATTCATATATTTCACACAATTCTGGATAACTTTTTTCATTCAACATAATTTATTTTGAACAAAAGCCACAAATCAATTAGTTATATTATTTTTATATTTGACACTTAATGGATTAAAGAAATATAACTTTTAAAATTTAAATATAACTTTATTTTTACTTAAGCGAACATAAAAGTGAGGGTAAATATTTATTTTTTATTATACTTTCACTTGAAAGAAAATAAGGTTAAGAGAATGGTTAGGTATTCAAGTGTGAGTCTAAGTCCCACATTGGGTAAGAATGAGAAAGTTGAGCAACATATAAGAAAGAAGACCTGCAAACTTAATACTTTAAGGGTTTGGGTTGAAAGTAGCCCAGTTCTCATTCTTGTGAGATCTTCCCGGTGTTTCTCCCTCGGATTCTCTTAACAAGAAAAGATTTAATTTCTTTTCTGTTTTTACTTGAACAAAAAATCTTCATTTGAGTGAAAATATGACTAAGATTAAGTGTTAGATTTTTTACTTTATTTTTACTTGAGCAAAACATTTTTAGTTTAAATTAAAATACCATAAAACTAATTTCATGTAATAAGATCAAATTATTTCCAAAAGTTTACTCAAAATCATTCTAAAAAATACAATTTTTAAACAAACTTAAAAAGACCATCACAACAATAATTTTTTCAAATATCCTGCTGTATTTGAACTTAATATAATCTTCATTCATATTGAACTCATAAATGAATATGTGAAAATATATGAAAAGTTAACTTTATTTGTCTAAATCATATTCAAAACTCAATTTACATAACTTCATACCTTAACATTTATATTTCAATTAATATATTAACATCTCAACAAGAATATTGAATTCAAGATACTCCAAATTAAATATCCATTAACTTGAATCTCAAAATTTCACATAACTTAAACTAAAAATAACATTCTTGTTTTAGACTACAAACTTATCTAATATAAAATTACAATAAAAGACTTCACTCTAATTTGAAATGTAGAGAAATATTTAGTTCAACATGCAATTAATTCATACTTTAATTCTACTTCAAAAATTAGATTTCAAATTGCAATATGATAACCATTCTACTAAATTTTCACACCTAAACAACCAAATCCTATTCTAGATTAATCATACAAAGATCTTCAAAGATAGATTCTCTTAGTTGTAATTCTTTGTTTTTAAAAAGTTTCAGTTTAAACAAGATATTCACTCAAAATCTAGTGATCTAGAGAAAATTACTTAAATATAACAAAAATTCAATACAAAATTAATTGAGAGAATTATTTTTCTTAGTTAACTCCACCAAATGACAAATGAAAAAAAAGAGAAAAAAAAAAGTTTTTTTAGAGAAAAGATACACTTCTTTTAATTGAAAAAATATTAGCTCGAAATAATTCTTAACAATACAAGATGTGATCGAATTTTAAAAAATATAAAATTTAAATAAATAAAAATAGGAGAAAATAGAGTGACAATCTAGAAAAAAAGAAAGAAAAAAAAAAACTTTAAATGTAAGAGATTGTATTCATCAGGATTATAATAAATTAAATTGAATCAGAATTTAATAGTAGATTATATTCATCAGTAATGAAAAAGAAATTGAAGGAGTGATTTTAATGACATAAATGTGTCAATGGTGAAACAGATATGCTAACATCTATATGGTGAACTTTACCCAAAAATTAGAGAAATCCCATTTTTTTATGTGGCAATTACACCACTAAAGTTACTTGTAAATTTATTTCCTCAGTGGGTGGATGGGTTTGTCCTCATTAGTTTGTGGGGCTCCACCCATCTCAGTGCTATCTAGGCATTAATGGTGCAATTGAGATTAGGTGAAGAGTGTTTGACTATGATCCAGCATGAAACCAATTATTAAAATCATTAAAAAATTACTCATACATATATGTAAATACTCAGCTTAAATCTCAACCACATTTTTAATATTTGTTAAAATTAATATATTGTCGTAAATGAAGAAAGAACTATAGAAATACAAGATCTGTCATTATGAGAAACTCGTGTCGACAAATGATTGAAATCAATAGTTAATAAATATGTGTTAGTTAAAAAATTGAAAAATTGATATACATAATTTGTTGTAAATCTCATATTAATTAATAAAGTTGATTTATAGTATATAAATGAAAGTAAAATAATCTTATAAGAATTAGTTAAGTTTACATTTATTTTTTAATATGATATTAAAGTCTATATTAATGAGATTTGTTCAACTATGTCATTTATTATAAAAATATTTTTAAACGAGTTAACTTAAATTTAATTTTTACATAATTTATGAAAAAAAAAATAAAGAGTACAAAAGCAAAAGCAAAAGCAAAAAGAAAGATTTGTAAAAAAAAGAAAAAATGTGGGATGCCACTATTTAGGTGGGAGATGGTGATACTTAACAGTTTTCTTTTATTATAAGTAACAACCAGAACAAAGAAACTATTAATCTGGTTGGTTGGTGTTTTTGAATCAATTTTGTGTTTTAAAAAAATATTTGACAATTTTTTAAATCGTTATACAATCATAGATGATCAAGTATCATACTAATGTAATTTTTAATAATAATTAGTTTAAACTCACATTTTAAGAAGATTATGGTGGTCCTATTTCTTGTGGGAGAAACCCCACAAGTTAAACTCATTGGTGGAAAATGGTGGGTTAGTGGGTTTCAAAGAAAAGTTTTGGGAGTTGTTTCAAGAGCTGAGGATAAAGGCTAAAAGTGATAGAGAAAGAAAGAATATATATATTAAAAAAACAATGAAACGAGCATACGAATATTTTTATCAACCACTTTTTCTTTTAAAAACTTTTTTAAATGCAACCATCAAATAATATTTTGGATGACTTATTAATATCTGAAATGTCAGTTCATTGCCCCTTTAATCCTTAGGTTTAATGAAATGAAATAATAGTCTCCAAATTCATAATTTATTTCATTTAAACCCAAAAGTTAATCACTTAATTTAATTTTTAATATCATCATATAAGTTTGACATAAAGTAAGTGATGAATTATGGTTTTGTAAATATTTTTGGGTTTTTATTAATTTAAACTATTGAAATAATAAAAAAAAAAGTGTAACTTCAAAGATAAAAGTGTCCATTTGATAAATTTTTTTATAATCAATATTATTAAATCTGAACTTTGATTTTGCAGTTATATTAAATAATTGTAGATAAAGTTTTTTTTCCCAATATTTATCTTATTGTTTTTGAACATACGGTCTCTTGAAAAATACACGTTCTGGTATCAAATACAATTATTTTCATCTTGTAGTTTAAATTTTTTAAAAATAATTATTTTACAAAAATATTTAGTTTATATGAATAGTTAGTGCCAAAAAAAAATTATGCTAACAAAATAAAGTTTTCACTGAAATGATGATTTTGAAATAATTATAATAAAAAATAACAAATTTATCGAATATAACAATTTATGATTAAATTTATTAAAAAAATATTATGCTAAGAAGTAAGGAGAACTTTTTTTTTTTCTCTCTCATAGATTAATATTGAGTCATATAGTCAAGTTTACACTAATGAAAATAGGTTAAAACTTAGATACGTTGATTAATTATAAATTATTTTATCATCTTTTATAAAATATATTTTTCTCATTTATATTAATTTGTATTTTTTATATCTTGATTTTTCGTAATTTTACATCATATGAATTTGTCAACTTTTATTTTATCTAATTATTATTATAAATTTATATTTTTGAATTTTTCTTTAATTGGACATATGGTGAAAGTCCATACATAGTCGGAGAGATTTAAATTTAATGAGTTATCAGTAAGCATATAAGAGATTTAACATTACCAAAAGGTTTAAAATAAAGAATTTGTAAATCTTTTTTTTATTGTTCTTCTCATTTATTTCTATCTAAAAAGACTTCCAACTTTATAGTTAAATTTTTCACAATATTTTTTCAAACATGAGTTTTCTATATATTACAAACTCTCCATTAAAATCAAAATGATATACAAATAAGTCCTTATATAATAATTCATATAATAAAAGGTTAATTATTGAGTTTTCTAAGTTTAAACTTCTCTAGTCACTTTTTTTGTGAGGTGGGTCCCTTTTCATTCTCAAAATTCAAACTCAAAGTAATTAAGAAAATGAAAAATAATATATTCGAATCTATTATTTAAAAAATTCAAAGACAAGTATATAATATTTTTCAAGACAAGGATTAAAAGTATATTCAAGACAAGTATTCTATTTTTCAAAGCTCAATTTTGAAACTTTTCTTAAAAGAACCAAATATATTATCATCCAATTCAACAACTTGTTAATATATTAAAATTACATACAAAACACGTTAAATTTAAGAAAAAAACTTAACTAAATAGAAATAGATAAGTTTGAATTTAATTTTAGTTTACAGCATGAAATAAAGTTATCTTATCACGGGAAATTGATATATATATATATATATATATATATATATATATATATATATATATATATATATATAAAATTATTTTTTTTTTTTTTTT
>Ga0099824_1002024_pt1 | contig 29386 bp, 13 predicted proteins | sample SiratrowhiteBW_FD_76837 | JGI IMG/M metagenome (GOLD analysis project Ga0099824, IMG submission 76837) | Root nodule microbial communities of legume samples collected from California, USA - Siratro white BW | ecosystem: Host-associated > Plants > Roots > Nodule | place: USA: California... | reverse complement strand
GTCAAAACACAAAAATATATATAAAAAAGTGTATTAATATTTTTTAAAATAATATATATATATATATATAGTATATATATATAAAAAATAATTATAAATATATATATATATATATATATATATATATATATATATATATATATATTATAAATAATTACAGTCTATGCGATTTTGACAAAAGGTTTTCGTACAAAATTAAGAAATAATTTTATGTGACCTTGTATGAAAAGGACCTTTTTTTACTACACAAATTTAGCTGTTTTTTCTTTTGACTTTTATGCACACCAATTCTCCCAACGAGTGGTTAAACGTAAGTGTGAAAACAGAAAATTAAAGTGGAATTGAATAAAATTTGAAATTAAAACAAATAAAATAAAAATATTTGATAAAAACAAAAAATATATATAATTAAGAATAAAATATAAAAAGTAATAAAATTTACTCTCTTTCTTAATTTACTTTTTCATCTGTTTTTACCACACAAATAGAAGTAATTTCTTCTTTTCTAATTTTACTTCATTCCTCCTAATAAAGAAAACCATAAATACTCATAACTAATTGTACCCTAAGTGTAAGCTACTCCGTATGGAATCTATCACGATTTTTAATATATTTTAGTTAGTTGAAATTTGGAAGTTATGTAAAACTCATGTAATAAAGGAAGTTTGTTTTTTATGTAATTAGTTCATCCTCTTTTTTCTTTGTACAAAGTTGTATTTATCAAAATGAAAAAAATCTTAGCTAATAAAAATTTATTAAAAAAATATAACTATTTCATAACACACCATAATAATAAATATCCATAAAAATAATCAATAAAAAAAGAAAAATGTAAAGGCAATAAGTAAATAAAAAATATATATAAGAATTTCTTTTCAGCTTTTCACAAATTGATATCTTACCCTAGCCTACATATAACTTAAATTATCATTTAAGTAGGAAATCTGTATTACAACATATGTGTCTTTATATAATACACAAAATTAAATAATGATTAAAATATTATTCCAGATTTGTGTCCTCGAATTCATACAATTCTTATTATTTTCAATAACAACTTCCATACAACATAACTCATTTAAACAAAAACATAAATCAATTAAATATACAAATTCATATTCTAAATACATTTATATTTAACATTCACATAAAATTCATTAAAGAAATAAAATTAGAAAAAGAAAAAAGAGGTATAGCTTGAGCAAAAATTGTCTTAATTTTTGTTTGGGAGAAAATATGGCTGAAAGCGAAAGTTGAGTTTCTGCTCTACTTTCGCTTGACTAAAAATATCAGAAAATCAACTCCATGCAACAGAACCACATAAATTTCAAAGATTTTATTCAAAAATCACTTTAAAAAATATAACTTTCAAACAACTCAAAATGATTAATGCAATCTATAATTTGTTCAAACATCATTATTCACTCATTTAGATTCAACATTGATCATTAAAATTCAATATATTTTCATTCACATCGAACTCGTAAACTAATATATGGAAAACAACAGGAAACTAACTCTACTCATCTAAACCATATTCAAAATTGAGTTTAAAAAACCTTGTACTTTAATATGCAAGATCTAATCACTATATCAACATCTTTACAAGAGTATTAGATTCAAAACATTTTAAAATAATTCTTCATTATCAAAAACTCAAATAATATTATTACGAAATTTCAAACATTCAAACAAAACATAAATCCTGTATAGAGTTTAAGATATTATGATAAAGTCACATTCATATTTATAATCTATCACTTGTAATTCTTTTATCTAAAGAAAGATTCAAATCAAACTAGATAATCAATACAAATATAAAGAATATAGAGCAAAATATCCAAACATAAAAAGAAATAAGTTTAAGCAAGTTGAGAGGATAAGTTTTTTTTAACTAACTTTACTAAAAATGACGAAAAAAATTTAAAAGGAAAGGAAAAATATAAATAATTTTAAAATAAACAAAAATTTGCTATGTTTGAAAATTTGATTAGTGGAAAATTATTCTTAACTTCCTAATTATTGTGACGTGTGATTAGATTCTCAAAAGAATGAAATTTAAAATAATAGAAGTAAAGAGAAGTTAAAAGAAAAAAAAAAAAGAGAAAGAAATTTATGAAGAACATAGAGATAATAAATGAAGGTGAGGGGGCTAAGGAGGAAGGTTTTACAATTCTAGATGACAATGATAATAAAACAAATAATTAAGTATAATATGACCAAAAATATTAAATTTTATTATTTAATAAAAAATTAAGTAATAAAACTCGTTAAAACTAATAATATTTAAATATTAAAATGTGTAATTAATTTTCCTTTTTTCTCGAGTTAAATCAATTTAATTAACAATGAATTTCAAACCAATCCAATCTCTTATTGTATAAATACGAAATATTCTATTTATAAAAATAAAAACATGTATTCATTTACCTAAGATATCATATAACTCTATCATTAAAATATGTGAACAAAATATTTTATTATAATCAATTCATATAAACTAAATAATTATAAAAATTGCAAAATATTATAATAATATTATAAAATTTATACCCAATAATTAATAATAATAAGAGTTACATAATTAGTTTGATTCGAGTTCAATACTTAAAAGTATAAACTAAATTCAATATTTAATATGTTTAATTTATTTTATTTAAATTTTATATGTTAAAATAAATAATATTTTAGTTCGATTTAAATTCTCAAATTAATCTAATCAATACCGTTAACTCTCGTGTATGTGAAAATGGGCATGCTGGAACGCGATTAATAACATTCTGTTTATTATTCATTTAATTATTTTTATTAGTGTTGTTTATTTTTTTTATTTAATTTGACATTAGTAGTAAAAGAATTAACAAGTGAAATATTTTTAAAATTACAATAATGTGACCACTTTACACCTAATTAACCGAAACTCCTCATATTTTAATTATGTATAATTATTTCATAACTAACATATAGTGAAAATTTATAAACTAATAATATCAAATTTTAAGCATATTGTTATATTTTTAAAAAAATTGAAAATTTTAAATTAACGTTGAAAAACTTTCAAAGTTATATTTTTAAAATTAAATATTTGATTAAAATTTTATTTATGGAGTAATTAGATTAAATAAATAACAGGAAAAAGATCATTTATATTTTTTTTCTATTATGGGACCAATTTTCCATCCACCAGTGGTCTAAAGCTGCCACGTGTATGCCGTTATAGTCTCTCTTTCAGTGTGTCCAAATTTGAAAGCTTCAGTTCTGTTGAGTTATTATTAGCTTTCCGTTTCTAAAACGGTGTTCGGTTGCCACTCATGTTGGATCTACCTTGTTCAATTCCTAGTAAAAAGTTACCTATTATTTTTGGAAATATTTTTATAATTAAATTTTTATTTCAAAATATTACTTTTAAATCCTTAATCATTGTCTTTCAAAAATACTTTTTATTTTTGCATAAAATTGACATGTATCTAATATGAATAGAAAAGTTTATATTATAACACTCAATATTTATCAATACATTCTGTTAATTATGCATATGAAGTTATTTCAAATATATTTGTATACATTTCAAACTTATACGGTATTCAAACTGTATTGAATTTCACCAAAACATATATTAAAATTGTTATCTAGAAAAGTTAAAAGAAAAATAATATTAATATAATTATTAATCAGTATTTGATTAATAAAAGTCAATTATTTCATATAAAATATAGTTCAATATACTTATGATAGTTCATTTCAGTTTATTTAACAAATAAAAAAAAATTCTAATGTAAGAATGTTATTGAATTTCTCGTTACTTAATATATTAATCTATACTATTTAAGTTTTCACTAAAATTAAAATATTTTTAGTTATTAATAGGGTACAATATTTATCTCTATATAAAATAGAAACCAACTTAAACTGTTATCTTAAATATTTGTTATTTTCACTTAATTCAATCGTCATATATCTCAACTAATATTTGATCATTAAAATCACACTTTAACATAGAATGAGATACAAAACAAATTATCCAATCATTAACATATAAAAATTAAACTTAACTCGTTCCAATTCTCTCTCTCCCTCCCTTTCTCTCTCTCACACACACAAACATAAGGGACAACACTTTGATAATAAAAATACTTAATTTGACATATGATAAGTGTCAAATTTGCTCGTGGGTAGTCTTTATTTAGGTATTTAATTTGTATTCTAAGTATTTGATAAAATCTTACAAAGAGTTTTAATTATTTTTGCATAGTTGTAATTTCTTGACCATCAACACAATTAATGTAAAGACTTTTTTTTGTATAAGTTAGTTATCAATTGTATTTTTTGTAATATATTACACAAGTCTTTTGAGAGAAGGATAATTACTTAATACTTATTACTGTGTCATTGATACACTTGTCATTGAATATAACAAGAATTAAAAAAAAAAAAAGCAGGAAACTTCTTTTATTTCACATTCACCAGCATCTCACACATATGGCTAAGCAAATTTGTGAGAGAGGTTAAAGAGATGGTAGAGTAATTAATCTTCCAAGGTGGACATTAAAGGATTATATATGCTTCAAGTAAGACATTTTTCTAGATTTATGACTCCACTATTAGCAAGAGGAGTATAAATTAAACCAGAATTTCTCAATACGGTTTCAAGCCACTTGTTTTTAAGAAAATAATCTAAAAGATTCTTATGCTCATTTAGACACTTTTTATGAATTGCATGCAACTATGGCATTTAAGGTAGGGTAAGAAGAAGTTGCATACATGAAGTTATTCCCATTTTCTCTAATGGTGAAGTTAGGGAGTGGATAAATTATAATCAAATCAAAGTATAACTAGTTGGACTAACATTGAGAGCATATTCCTTACCACATTTTTATTTCACCAACTAGATATGTAAGTGTTAAATCTAAAATTCCACTTTCAAGCAAGGAGAAGATGAATCATTCTATAAGGCTTGGGAAATATTTTGCATATTACTTGAGAAATGTCCTAACGAGTCTTCCGGAAGTAAAGTCAAAGTCTTATAGTAGAAATTGAGAATGAAATTGAGTAAAATAAATGATTTTGATATGTTTATGTGTTATTGAAGTATGTGATTAATTGAATTACTCTAATATTGTTTTAAATCTATTAGCATTTCATTTTTTGTTTGTATTTGTGTTTTAAATTTGTTTGTTTGTATTTGTGTTTTAAATTTGTTTGTTTGTATATGTGATGATTGTGTGTCACAAGGAGCATAGGAACCTATAGGCGATGTTTTGCATTGAGCAGTTACGTGAGAAGAAGATTTATTTTAAAATATTTATATATGATTTTGTAAACATGTTTTAAATTTTCAATTTAGTATGATTGTATATTTTAAAGTATATTAAGTATGGATTATTATAAGATATGCATATTTATAACATTTTAACTGTCTTAGTAGAAATATATATCTTGTGGAGTGTTACAATTAGTATGACATCCTATTTTTTTTAAAATTAATTTACATGTAATAGCATATATGATGAAATAAATTTATGATAATTATTCATAATTGCATAATATAAAATTGTAATTAGTTTATTGAAAATATATAGGTACGCAATAATTTGGGACCCGAAAAGAATTTGGTAATTATAATGGTTCAACTAATAACTTGTGCTTCGAAACTGCATAATACTTAATCAAGTTTCAAAAATATTTGTTGCATAAAATTTATAGAAACTAAATTGACTGATACATGATAACTATATAAATTAGAGGAGATTAAAGTTATTGTTATGTTATTAGAAATAAACTTTCTTGTATATAATTTTAAAATAATTTGTCCTAACTTCTTGCATTATATGCTATTAGAACTAAATTCAAAATTTAAATAATACATATGATTTGTTTAAACAAGTTTATATATATATAAAATGTTTTTATATGTTAAAATTGGCGTGCGTGAGTTAAAAATAAATTTGAAAAAAAAAATAGTCCAAACAACTTCCATTCCAATGAATTAATCTCGCCGAATATTGTTCATAAGAAATTAATAAGGATGATATACTTAACAGTATTATTAGATCCAAAGTCATTAAGGCTTCAATTTTTAAATAATAATAATTTGATTTAATTGTAAAATAATATTAAGTAATAATAATCTAATATAGTAGAATATGTTAAGATTTAAAATAACGAAGGATTTAATTTGTTTTCTGAAAATTTGATCTTGAAAATAATATCACGGCCAAAATAATAGTAAGTTTCTAAATGTTTGTAATGTCAAAAAACTTTACACTGTACAAATTTAAAATTTTTAATGATTATTATTTTATGGAGACTCTTTAAGTTGCGGGTGCTGGTATGTCACTATTGCAATCAAAATTCAGAAAAGTGTTTTATTTATTAATTCATTTATGTGTTAATCACCTCTTAAAGATACACAGGCTATTCTTTTAATAAATAATCAAAATTTCGAACTTCTTAAACGATATTGCTCGATTTCAAAGGATGATAAGCTTTATTCAGGAAAATATATTTTTTAATTCATAATTAAAACAAGTTTTTTATATTTTCCTTAAAAAATAAAATAAGTTTTGCTGCATAAATAGTTTCAAATAATTAATAGTTTTCCACTATAATTAATCAACCTTCAAAAATACCTTTCTTTGGATGAAATCAAATTATTTACCATATTTGTAAGAGTTAAAACTTCATATTTAGTAAATCATTTGTTAGGACAATATTTAATAAGAGTGGCATTTTTTCCCAGTTATTTAATGTATTTAAATATATTCAATTAAATTGCGGTATAAGGAAATTTAGTAAGCTGTACATTTAGTATATGTACAAAGTATTAAATTTTTTTAAATATATACCTACCAAAAGTTGTTGAAGAAGAAAATAATATTGTTTTAACTTGGATAAGATGATTGGAAAGATAAACTTCACATTTCACTTTTGCTGAGTACAACAATATTGTCGCATTATGAGAATCATGTTTTCAGAACGTTCAAGTGAAACGAGTTTTATTTTTGAAATACATTCTTAATGTATATCAAAAATAGATAAATAAAATAATTTGATATTTTGAACGAACTTTATTTATATATGTTGTGTCATTTTTTTGGTTGATGGACATGGTTCATTAGTGTCCTTGTTCTTAGTTAATTTGGTTAGGTCAAGAGGTAAGTAAAATTTTTTACCAATAACTAATTTTGCCAAAGTTCATAAATTTTGTTCACTTTCTTATAAATGCACCGTTGTCATGAATATATTTAAAATAAATAAAGCGTGGAATTCATATAAACTTAGGTTGGTATTAACAATTATATTAACTTTATATTACTAGACTTAAATTAAATCATAAACAATAAAATAAAATTAGATAACAAAAGTTTAAAAAATATATGATATAAATAAGAATTAAACTTTATCATGATTATATCTTAAGTATATTTTTTTAGTAAAAATATTATGTCATAAACTCATTAAATTCAAGTATCTAAAGAGGACCAACAAATCGTTTTCAGTTTTCATACATAATTTTTTGATTGTCTTATCCTAATTAAAAATTTATAAAGATTTTCGAATCTTACAAATTCAACTAATTTATGGTTGATTAAACCACAATGGTTAATAAGTATAAAGTCAAAACATTAATGAAAAAAGACAAATAGAAAACTATGTAAAATATAATTAAAAATACATAAAAAAATTGGTGATTATATCTAACCATAAAAAAAACATAGATTTAATTATTCATAATGTTGACTAAAAACATGAAACGCAAAACAAAACAAAAAAAATGAAGTGAATATAGAAGTCGTGAATGGTGGAAGGTCTTCAGTGGTGGGTGCCCTACCCGTGCCGTTCTTCATGCCAAGATATCCCATTCTCACTCCAAAATCTTATTTCACATTAGGCAATAAAAACATGTCAAATTATATTTCATTTGAATTATGTATAACTTTATTTACATTGGATTATGTTTGAATAATTTAGTTTTAATTTTGAACTTTTGGATTATTTTAGAACTTTTTTTTTATTAAGTGTGTGTGGGTGGGTGTAGAAATTAATTTTAAATCATGTATTTTTAAAACTCAATTTGAATTATATGTTGTTATAAATGATGAAATTATGTGTGCTTAAAACTTATTTTGATTATGTATTCATTATAATTTGATTTTATTATGATTTCGGCTATTTTGGTCATAAGATCACTTTGTCATATTTTCATGCTTCTTGGAATCTTCATCCATAAGAAAAATGGAATCTGATCTGATTAGTGGACTTGTAGAATCTTCCAATATGGAATCCCTATTTTAAAACATAGTTTTTATTATGTATTGAAAAAACTTCATTCACATATTTATTTGATGAATTTCTTTTTTATTTACGCTCATTATGTTACATTATAAATTTATGCACAAATATCTTCTATCACTCATCCATAGATACTTTCCATATCTAATATATCTTATAAACGGAAATTCTTTTTAGAACTTTATTGATGGATAAATATGTCATTAATCCACTTAAAAGAAATACATATAGATTTTTTCTGTACTAATATTTTTGGCGGATAAATTTGTCTGTAATACACTTAACCAAAACCTACCTGTACATTAATTACACATGGAAATTTGCATGTGAACGTACCAACAAAAATCACTTTTGTACACAACATATATATAATATTACAAATGAATTCCACGTGGTCATTATCAACATATTTTTCCGTATATAATATTATTGATAGAAAGTTTATTGTAAATAGTTTTACACACTCATTTTACACTTTTTATTTTCTTTTATTTGTAATATTCATTTACCGAGGGAGTTTAGGCTTTACCTATTGATGTAGGAAAACTTAATTTTTCTATAATGTAACATAAAAACATAAAAAAAGGTGGTTTTCGCAGCCGTTGGAAGAAACTTGCTAACACTTTTTCATACTTTTTACCAATCGAGTGCACTGTCAAGAGCTTATTCTAACTGATCCTTCAAAAATATTGTTCTTTCGCCCAAAACTGAAACTTAATTAATCAAAACGTTAATAAAGTAAATAAAACTTTATTATTATGAATGTTGATAAAATAAAACATAACAGATGTAACTGTTTGTCAAGTAGATGAAACTTTTTTAATCTGAACGTCAATCAATTAAGTAAAATTTGGCCAATTTGAATATTGATTAGATAAGTAAATATGGTTAAAAGTAAATTTTGTAAAAGCTTTTTATCAAGAAAAATAACTAAAAACAAGATGTTATTAATGTATTAAATTTTTTATTTGTTTGTTAACAGAGTTTTACCTTGAAGTTAATTATTTTAACATTTGTAAGAAAAATAATATAATTTCTTTTTTCTAAAGAAAAATATTTAAATAATTTTTCTAATAATACCATTAGAGTACAACACATTTGTACTACTATTAAGATATCATTGTTAAATTATTAAATAGTATTCATAATAATTAAATTTTACTATTTTAAAGTAATTTAAAATATGCAATATGGGATTGGTTGAAAGGAGAAAATACACATTTTATTTGTATACATATAGAAGAGCTTGGAGCACAGAAAAAAAAAAAAAAACTAAACAATCTTATGCTAATACTGAAAAATAGCGGCGGGTCTTTCAAAAAGTCAGAGGATTATAACTATTCAAACTTTCTTTCTTTAAATTATATATATACATTTTCACTGTCCAAGATTTTATTTCAAGTTTTTACCTCCTCCAAATTATCTCAAAGTTTTTACTCACTTAAAATTTTCGATCAAACTTTAACATTACTTAAAAAATCTGATAAGAAAATATTTTATTCCTAATATAGTAAAAATAAATAGTGTGTAAAACTACTTAAAAAAATCTGATAAGAAAATATGTTATTCATAATATAGTCAACATAAGAAGTGTGTAAAACTACTTAAAAAAGTCTGATAAGAAAACATTTTATTCCTAATATAGTAAAAATCAAAAGTGTGTAAAACTTATATAAATAAGGTATCAATTGCATGTTAACTTTCCACCGATGCTAAAGTTAATCACAAATATGCTCGGACTTCAAAATTGGTTAGTGAACCCAATTTTGGTATTACCAGGTGAAGGAGGGAGTTAAAAAAAGGTGGCAGAGACTTTTCGAGAACAAAAAACGTACTTTGACAAAAACCCATTATAGTATTATAATAATATATTTGTATTTTAACTTAAAAAATATATTAAAATATTAATTTGTTGAACTGTTAAATGGAGTGTAATTACTTTTCTGAGTTGTCCAAAGATCAGCACCTTAGCAGAATATAAATGCAGCACCTTTGAGAATACAAATGCTGAGTTATGTATATGCATGGTCTACATGTGTGTGGTATATATTCGGTTTGCTAAATTATTAGAACATCACTCTTCCTTCTTCAGTGAGTTCACAGGTACAAACTAGAAAGATAGAAAAGACCTCTTCCTCATTCTCATTCTTAACCATAACTATTAACTACCTTTCTATGATTCTCTTTTGTGTTTTCCTTCCTTTGCTTTTCATTTCTTACACGACATCACATGACAACATCATATAACACAATCTTAACTTCCCAGATTGATTTCGTTTCTTTCTCTCACATCCCACCTCACTTTATAACCATTTAGCATCCCAAAGCTTTTTTGAAGATTCCGGAGCAAAGCACAGATTCTGCTTCAGAGGTTATTGTTGTCTTTGAGGAGCTGGCTCGGTTCTACTTTACAAGGTTCGTCTTTTCTGCACCAATGCTCCTAATTCTCGCCGCAATTTGCGTGTGCTTGTGTCTGCTTTAGAATCACGAGGAGGACGCATTAGAGTCTGTTTCCTTTTTGACTCGTGTTGCAATCATTCATGTCTCGTATTCATTTTGTCACTTCTATTATTGTATCTCAGAGGGAATAGTTTAGAGTTGTTATGAAGCGATCTGATTTTGGTATTTTGATTTGGAATGTTTGGCACATTTATTTGCTTGTTTGATTATTGTTCTTCAACTGGGTATAGCCTGTTTAGAGAGGAAGAGATTGTGGAGCTTTGAGGGGGAACACACTGAACTCTGACCAACTCTCCAGAGATATCTTCACAAACCGGAATAGGCTTTGGTCTTTTTCGTTCCGGTTTTCAGATTTGCTCAGAGAGAGTGTTTTCTCTTGTCCAGCGCCTTCCCATTGATTATGGCTAACGTTTGGTTCAATGTGATAGATGCTGATTGCTGAAGTACTAGTGTGTTTGTTTGTATTGTTGTACTCCCACTTTTCATTGAATTTGATTGTAAAGGGAAGAAAATTGTTGGATTTATGTGCGAAGTTGTTTAGGATTGCTTAGAAAGTGCAACCGACTCAAAAGCGGCAGAGATAAAATTGGGATTTGGAACAAGCCTTATCTTTTGGTGGCAATCATGGCTATGTGCTTCTCTCTTTTGACTATTAGGAAGGAGAAATACAGGGTAAGAAAGTCAATTGGGATTTGTGTTTCTCTTATTTTGTCTTGTGGGGTTCCTATAAAACTATTGAATTGTGATTAACTTGTCATTATCTCACTCTTGTTTGTTTATTCAGGGGAGTGCAAGGTCTTCAAAGGAGGACTTTGGCACTCTACTTGCCAAGCTACAATCTTCAAAAATAGCATCAGTGGCAAACACTTTTGATGTCACAGTATCGAATGGTATTCAGAAAAATTCAAGTTTCAAGCCTGAAGTAGAGGAGGCTTATGAAGGGGAAGATGAGAATGAATATTCACCGAAGATCAAGAGGGAACTCTCTGATTTTCATGTCCAAGATCATGAAGCTGTTGCAGGAAAAGGATGTGATGCAACTGATAAAGAGATAGAGTATCCCATTTTATATGAAAATCAAGTCATCGAAGAATTGGATGACAGAACCGATAAATACAGCCAAAAGAGTGTTGAAACAACCGAAAGTGATCCTGGGATTGGCAAAGCTGATTTGTGGACTTCTGCAAAGTTCAAGAGACACTTCTCTAACCTTGAAAAGTTTGATGAGCATGGGAAGAAAACCCATTATTTGTCAGCTTTAAAGTCAAAGTCTTTTGAGAATTTTAAGGAATTATCAGCAATGATTAATCTTGAAAGTCCTAGGTCAGTGATGAGTCACTACAGTGCTGATAGAGTAATGCTGGAAAGGAATTCTTCATGTCAGGTGCTTCCTTCTGGAAGAAAAAACTTGCGGTGGAAGATGATCCTGTGGAGCCACAGGAACATGCATAGAACTTTCTCTAGCAATTCAACACTAGTCCCTGCTAGGGCTGCTTTAAATTGTGGGTACTCTTCAGACACCATTGAACCAAAACAAGGAAAGACATTGAGGTCTGTGAAATCTTCTGGTTCTATTGCTGTGGAATCTCATAACAAAAGAAGAACTGGTAAAAATATAGATAATCAAAGGGGGAGCAGGTTTCAAAGTGACCAATGGATTGCTTTCTCCAAAGAATCATCCTCTTTTGCCAGAGTGGATGAATGGGTGAAAGGTCTTGAAATTCAGACACTACCTCCTGAGGATGATTTTGATGTTGACAATGGCAAAAGCATTGCCTTCCCACCTTCTCCAGATACTGGTGGAACAATGGTGAAAGCTACATCTCAGTTGACTTATTCCGATGCCAATGTTTCAAAAGAGACTTTAACTGCCATTAGTGTGGTCCAGTCTCTAAATCCAGCTTCATCTATTGCTCACATATCTGGTATTGGTCTAAAAGCCATCCCTGCTATTTCACACCTATCCAATCTCCGCTCTGTCAACCTTTCAAACAACTTCATAGGTATAACATGGAACTAGAATGTAGCACTTGATGCAACATCAATAATCAATCACTAACTGTATTTATATATTGATTCATGCAGCTCACATCTCACCAGGATTTCTACCAAAGGGTATTCAAACACTTAACTTGTCAAGAAACAAGATCAGCACTCTTGACGGCCTCAGAGAATTGACCAAGTTGCGGGTAATTGACCTAAGTTACAACCGCATCTCGAGAATTGGACAAGGTTAGTTATGATATAAGTTGATGCTCAAAAGATGTTTGCATCTCAAATTTGTTTAGCCTTCATTTTAGTTTTTCCACATTGCTATTATTCATTCATTGTGGGGTTTGTCAGGTTTGTCAAGTTGCACACTTGTCAAAGAACTATATCTTGTGGGGAACAAGATAAGTGATGCTGAAGGGCTACACAGGCTATTGAAGCTAACAGTTCTAGATTTGAGCTTCAACAAGATCACAACAACAAAAGCATTAGGCCAGCTAGTGGCTAACTACAACTCGCTTAAGGCTCTTAATCTGCTGGGAAATCCGATTGAAAGCAACATCAGCCATGTCCAGCTAAGTAAAGCAGTGTCTGGTCTTCTTCCAAAGCTGGTGTACCTGAACAAGCAACCCCTCAAGGCTCATAGGACAGGCGAAATGTTAAGTGACAGTGTTGCCAGAGCTGCACTTGGGAGCAGCACGAGAAGCTCCCACAAAAGATCAATAAGAAGACTTAGCCAGGGAGGATCAAGTCTTTCAAAAGGGTACAGAAGAAGTGCAAGTGCTTCCCAAAAAAGCACGAACCGAACAAGGAGGTGAAAAAACAATTTTTAGTGCATGTAGAAGGAACAACTCAATGGAACACGTTTTATTTGGTTCTATGCAATGTTACACCAGAGGAAAACGTGTTATAGGTGTTGCTGTCTCTTGATTTTTTGTTAGATAAAATGATCCATATAATATATTATCAAAGCCTCCATTATCATGTAGTGGCTTCAAGCCCAAAGGGCTCTAGCATGAGGGAGTGTGCCAGACTTACATGTGAAAGCCATTACTTGCTTTCATCCTACAGTTTGAACTTTTGGAATGTTTGATTATAAATTTATGACATTATCAAGTTTTGAAGCAATTGGGTCTTGTTTGTCTCCAACTTTAGCTTTGGTTTGATATGATATATGATCATCTGGATTTCAGATATTATGAACATTATGCAAATTGAATAATTGGGGTGGCCCCATGGTATCAATCATCACTCTTAAATTATATGAAGAACGAGGCATGATAGAGAAATTCAGTTCAGATTCTATAAAGTATCTGATCTTGGACACCTAAAAAATCCACAACACCTTCTTGTCAGTGGGTGTTAAAGGTTTATCTAATTCACTAGTCAGTCTTTCTTTAAAATCAACCAATTAATTTGCTTTTAGATTATAAATAATGATTCCAGCATTATCCGGAATCATATCAAAGTTGCACCATTGAAGATTTAAAGTAGATTCCATAGATTTCATGGCTGCTGATGAGTGGAATTCTTGCATGGTGCAGACGATCTCCAAATTCATTAACATTTTAAGCTTTCTTTCAACAGAACAGTGCATAAAATGTGATTAATTTTAATTAATTAGATAGTACAAATAGTTTATTTGTAACATAAAAGTAAGAGTGAAAAAAAAAAAAGCATATAAAATGTGATTAATTTTAATTAATTAAATAGTACAAATAGTTTATTTGTAACATAAAAAGTAAGAGTGAAAAAAAGCATAAAAAATCCGACCTGCCGGATTCGAACCAGCGACCTAAGGATGGCTATCAGGCATTTCACCCACTACAGTCCTCCGCTCTACCAACTGAGCTAAGGTCGGTTTTGTTTCTGTCGATCGAAAGATTAATTTTATCACTTTATTTTATTTAAATATAGTTCAAATATTCTGACACACTATTTTTCTACGTTTGAACATCTTTATCTCTGAATATTATTAGTTTTAAATAGAAAAGGTCTTGTGAGCAATAAAATTGAAAAAAAAAATTGTCTGAAAATTTTGGGTTATATTGATCCAATGCATATATATATATATATATATATATATATGAAAAGGAAAAAATGGAAATAAGAAATAAAATTATATATTATATACTGTGTTAATTTTTTATATATTAAAGAAATCAATGTCAGTTTTATTTAAATTTCGATCAGAGAGAAGCTTTGTCATTTCATATTCCTTTTAAATAAGATAATAATTCATATGGATGCAAAGTCCTTCTCATATCTACTCCATCAAAAAATGTCCTTCTCATTATCATAAGGGTAAGATGTTGAATTTTTCCAAAGAAAAACCTCAGACATCCAAGGAGATGAGCTTATATTTATTACAATGAAAATAGCTAGATTCATTTTAATTTAATTATTAAAATAGAAGTAAAATAAATTCCTCCAAAAGTAGAAACTATAAAAATAAATTGACAAGATATTTTTACATAACTACTATAAAACTAATGGGTATCCTATTTTTTTTACTTTTTTTTTTTTTCACACTTCTGGATGTTTTTTTCTTTACTTAAAATTATTCTATTCTGTAATTGTAGTTTACAATAATTTAATGACATCCAATAAGATGAGCTTATATTTATTACAATGAAAATAGGTAGATTCATTTTAATTTAATTATTAAAATAGAAGTAAAATAAATTCCTCCAAAAATAGAAACTATAAAAATAAATTGACAAGATATTTTTACATAATTACGATAAAACTAATGGGTATCCTATGTTTGTTACTTTTTTTTTTTCACACTTCTGGATGTTTTTTTCTTTACTTAAAATTATTCTATTCTGTAATTGTAGTTTACAAGAATTTAATGAAGAGTTGTATTTTGAAATTCTGTAATTGCATGTGTTTTAAAATATCAAGAGTGGTATATTTGCAAAAATAACATTCAAAGCTTTTGAATTTTTTATGGAACTAATAAATATGTTAAACTCATAGCACAATATCTTTTATTTTCAGAAATTACGTGGTAATATTAAAATTAAAATTTTAAAATTGCATCAAATTAAGACCGTCATCATAACAACTTATAACATAAGACTTTTCATGCAATTATATCAAGAAACATTTCGATAAAGTGAAATTGCAGTTTAAGAGAAACAAAAGCAAATTCTTTCATATAATTTTATTTTACATTTTTAATTTTTAATTTATATATACACTAACTTACAGAAAAATTCATCTCATTTTCAAACGTATTTTTTCTCCTAAAATAATTTTTTTCTCAATCCCAATGACAGTTGGGTTTATTAAGGTTTCATAGCCATGAAAGTCTTTTTCCATAATTTTATGATCTCCACTTCACTTTTTTCAGCATTTTACTTTTATTTAAAAAAAATTAATTACACAAATTATATTTTTCCTTAAATTGCTAATGTCAAACAAACATCTTCATACAAATACAATTTTATACCTTCAAACAAATGCTTCCCTAACTTTTGTTTAAGAAAAGAAATAGGTGTAAGAGACATATTTCTTCTCAAAGTACGGAAGAAAAACTGTATTGGCTAAACTCACACAAGCAGGGAAACAGTCGTAGCAAAATGCAAAATTGCCTCAGTTATGCTGACTCCAATTTACCAGTGACTATCAAACCAGATGTCTTGTCACAATCAGTAATGGACTGATCAACAATATGATTTTGATTTCACATTATAAACATTGACAAACTATGAAGTGTAGTTTTGCCAAGCTGATACAAGAGACATTCAATAACTTATAAACGGTAGCAGAAAAATATTCTATAAGGGGTAATCAACCACTGAGCATTTTACCACAATAACTTATTATCTCACCATGTTCCCAATCTTAATATTGATTCTGTCACTGTGTAACTCTAATCAGACATCACATGGAAAAGTAAATTAACCTACCAGTATACTACTTTCTCATCTGCTCTGTGGGTTGTTTGGTAATTACATGGCCCTATGTACACCTTACGGTTACATAGGTGATGTGGTGGTATCATTGAGGAGGATACACTTTCCTCTATATGGTTTCTTTTGTCCAAAATTTTGAACCCCCACTTTGTATGTTGGAGCTTTATGGTCATTATGGAAATGAATATATATGTATATATTGGTCTAGTTTCTGCAGGCCTTCAATTTTTTAGCTTGCCTGTCTCTTAAAGAAAGGTTTCTGGCAGATGAGGAGTCTCTGATCACTGTCACTTTCAAGTTCTATCACTCTTGCATCCCACTTCAGCTGTGCTGTTAGAGCTCTAGCTGATTCTATTAAGGGAACTGTGTCTCGAATTATAACCCAACCCTGCACACATGACAAGTGTCAGCATATCAAAAGTGCTTGAAGGGGATGAAATCATGAAACTTTTTGAGACATTTTTACTTGTTCAAAAACTAATTATATGAACATACAGACCACACTCAACAATTTACACAATAGAAGGGTTGCCTGATTCAAATTTCATACACATTTTACAGAACAAACTGCATTAAATATTCATGCACTGCTTGGTGAACAAATCCTATAGCAGTTTTGATTCAAGAGTGCCGAATTGACATACCTCTGGGCGAAGAATCCTGTCAATTTCAAGGAACATGTCAAGCATGGTACATCTGTGCTGCTCAGCTTCAAGGGATAGAAATCCTGATGCATGCACCAAGTCATAGGTTCTAGGGTATGTCGGAAAAGCCTCGCACCTACAAGCCACAAAAATCATAATTATTAGGAAACTATAATTACCAACTAGCTATTCTTCACAAAATCTTGTCAAGATTATAAGCCAGATGTAATTGGAAAAGTAAATGGTATATCACAATGATAAGATAATTTTTCTCTCAACTACGTTAAACAGTCTCTCCTTTTGGATAAATGATAAGACAATTTCACATAAATTCAATGTTACTTAACAAAACAACTGTAGCCTTCACAGTTCATACAGGAATTTATTATTTATTTTGTAAATCTTTCACATGTGGTAACCCCAGTATTCATAAATTTCTGACAGCTTTATCACTATTTTGAAAATGTCGGATGTCTGAATCGTCCTACATCTACTAGAATAAAAATGTTGAGTGTTCACAAAGTGTAAATGTTAACATGGTATAAACCTCCAAGGAAAAATAGTTAGAGCAAGATCAAGAAATTAATGTTAGGTCATAGATCGAGTTTTAAAAGGTGGAAGGAAGAAAGAGTATAGCATGTGACAGAGAATATATATTAAGCTAAGCAAAACAAATTGATTGAACTAGAGAAGCATGTCATTCAAAATAACAAGACAAAAGAGATTTAAATACCAATCATGGAGAACACCGACAAATCCTCTGTCATGGATCAAGGGAAGATAATTGGGTCCACTTATTGGGACAACATTCATCACCCACACAGACTTTCTAGCTTGCAACAATGCAGAATTAAAGCCACCAAAATGAGCATTCATATCTAGCACATTTCTGAGCATGTTGTAAGGGGGTGAAGGGTCCTCATCGCCTGGCCTCTTCGGATGATCAGAAAATATCAAAGGTGACAGGAGTGACCAATAATTCTGGACTGCTGCTTTCCAGCTGTCAGAGTCCTCACTAAGTTCATCAGGCTGCAACCCTGCTAAGTTAACCAAATGAATAGGAGATTTGATTCAGTAAGAGAGTACACTTACAATGCAATCACTTCCACAAAGTGGTCTACAAATCATTTAAGAACATAAGGATTACCGTATATAGCTAACTCGTTCTTGTTCAAGTTAGCACGAGAAGGCCATCTTTCCCTTTTTTCAATTGGAATCCAGCGAGCGCTCTGCATTCCTCCTATGCAGTTTTGCAGTTCTCGGTAATATGGAGACTCCACGTCAATACCTCTACCACACAAAGAAGGGCCAGAACCTGACTTTCTGGTATTAAGAATAGACCAAGATAAGAATCAGGTCACATTCATTTCAAAATTCTAAAAATATTGTAATCTATTAACTAGAAATCTGTTTAACAGGACATAAAAATGCTAAATAATTTTTGTCAAGTACATGTATGAAAGCATTACCTTGAAGCATAGCAACTTTTTTTACTAGTTTTCTTCCATACTACAGTTTCATCTTGTTGTGACAGCAGTTCCCAGCAAAGAGTTGATGTAAAATCCTGTATAAACTTCCATCTTTTCTGATTCGCTTTGTTACGAGCATTTGTGAGTGGTGATGTCCAAACAAAGTATCCACCCGGTTTTAAAAGTCTATCAGCTTCAATCAGGAGAATGCCATCTTCACCATGTAAAATGAATGTTAATAAATTACAAGGTAATACAATACTAATAAAAATTATACATAAATCAAAGTTATGGTTCTGAAGTAAGATCAAAATTTTCAGAGTTTAAGTCAACACCATAATACAGATAACAGAATGGAGAGCTTCAAAAGTTAACCCCGGTTTTGTCGGATACTACAAATATGGCAAGTAAACATTAAAATGTTTCTACTTATTTTAGCAGATTTAACTTTGGGAAACTCCATTTAACAAAGAACCAAATATGGATATTTTTTCCGAAAGTATATACCATATCATTTTCTTAATTCTGCAGTGCAAAAATAGTTCTTTTGCATCAGAAATGCTCCCAATGAGTTTTAGGCATTCCAGACAGAATCATTTTATCAACATCGGAAAAGTCTATATATTAAACTTGCCAGAAATCATCCATGGCATATAGAAAACCAAGGCGTATTTTGAAGAACCATGAGTGGATTTTATTCTTATTTCATGACAACTAACTCCTTCCTAAAATAGGTATAATATATGATGTATCACCTATGTAGTCAAATTAGTAGAGAACATGATAGAAGCGTGTTGATCCAGTTCAACACAAAGTAGCATAGATAGAAAGTTAGAAGATACCTTTCTGGTCCCATTCAATGCCACATCTGGCACAATGTAACATATCAAAGGATAGAGATGGAAATGGCAACTGCTGCGAAGTGAAAGAAGCAATCATAGCAGGAAGACCCCTCTCGAGAGTGAGCTGAACTTGACTGCCAGAAGGCTCATAGTTCGCAATGCACATAGTTAAAAGCTGACTGTCAAAGAGATGTGCTCCAAAGCTACCATAGCCACAACCTATGTCTAGTATAGTTCGAACCTGCAAATTTTAGGATGTCAAAATTCTCGATCACATAAGATTTCAGGGAAGGAAAATCACAGCCAGACTTCATGAACTCGGTTCAGATCCAATGCCACAAACCCATAAAAAAGTCCCTCTAAAGCACTTTATAACAATCAATTTCATACGGTACAAGTTTATAACAATTATGACATATACAGGTTACCATCTTATATGCCCACAGTGAAGATTTTAAGTATATTCATTTTATCAAGATAGTTAGCATATATTATAAGAATCGAGATACCAAGTTCTTTATGGTAAAACATATGGCATTATGTATGATGAAATTGATAACGAGAAGATATCAAACTAGTGGAATACAAGTATAATTAATAAGGGCGATAAAAAAAAATCAAGCAACAAACACTTGATGAGTCCATTTCAAGAGAGCACAAATGTACTAACCCCAGATTGTATGAAATAAGATTCATTTCTAAGTCCAATCATTTCAGCAATTTGATGTGAGTAGTCTTCAACACCATCAAACATGTGAGAGGCTGAACGAAATGAGATTTGCTCTTCATCCAGCATCATCATCCTGTAATTAAATTACATATGAAAACTTGAGGAATCAAAAATAGCTGAAAGCAAGTAAGAGAAACATTGATATGTCACTCACCTCTTTGTCAAGCTTCCGGAAGAAAGAACCTCCTGTGCCGTGATCTTCACATTAGCAAACCAGATAACATCTTTTCCAGTAGGCCACCTTAAAGGAATTTTGTAATTCACTGGTGGCAGAACTAAACAATTCTGCCTAAGCTCATGACCGCATTGTCTGTCAACTTCGTTGCCATCAGAAACTTCCAATTCCACATTCCCAGAAACATTGTAGCAAGGAACAAAGTTTTCCAAATCCTGAGAACAGAATTCCGATTCCTTCAGCCTCAATGGTCCGCGAGAAAACTCACCAATTTCCAAAAGGTCTGAGACAAGCTTCTCTTGAAGCCTTCTATAACCATGGTAAATGTGACCTCTTGACGAGGATGAAATCGATAAAGTCCACCAAAAAGATCCAGTAAGAGCCAGAAGAACTATGACCACTAAACTAAACTTCAAAGAAAGCAGCATCAGCTTAAGCCGGTTCCGCGGGGAGCTAACAATGAAGGAATCGGATGAAAAACCATTCTCACCAATGCCATTACCATATTTGGAATCAGAATTATTTCCCAAAAGCAACCTCAAAGGAAACCTCAAAGCAAAAGGGCTATGATCTGAAGAACCCCTCTTATCCAAATCTTCCTTTTCTGTTTTATCCTTAGATTGGGAGTCCCACAAGTCATGGCCACTCTCCAGGACTCTAACCCCACCAGACACACCTCTTTGCAGAGGCCTAGACATTCTCTGACCAATCACCAAAGTAGCACAAACAAGTTCACCTATGAATAAATGTTCTTATCGAAACACCAAAAACCCACCCAGAAACCAATAAATACAACAACAAATGTCTTATTTCACAGTGAACAAATCAGCTAAGCAGATCACAGGAAGCAATTCGACTTGAACAAAAACCAAATCTTCAAGAGAACCCAGAAACCAGCAGAAGAGTGTCAGTTACTCCAGCATCATCATATTTATTGGGCTGAAACCATCCACAGAATCTGGCTCAGTTATGCAAATGCAAACCTAAAAAAAAAAAAAAGAAAAAGAAATACCGCGTCAAACTTGGTGGCGTGCATTTAAACAGTGAAGTTACAAACTAATTTGGCATTATTATACAGTAATAAATTAAAAAAAGAAAAAAAAAACACAATTTTTCTCTCATTAGAGAATCAAAAACAGGGGAATAACGACAAGGCCGCAGTAATTAATTCACCGCATCAGATCCATCACGGACCCAGCATTGAAATGGATACGTACCAACACCCATAAAAGAAAAAAGAAAACTTTTGCAGTAACTGAGACAGAGAAGTGAAAAGCACTAGCTAATAGTGGTAACTACTACCATGGCACAAGCTCATTTTCTTTGAAACCCATTTGCTTGAGATCAAAGCAGAGATAAAGAAAATGAACAATTTTAAAGAAAAAGGATGCATAGTTGCAGCAGCAGTAGTAGTAGCACCTTGTTTTGTTTTGGGGTGGAAAAGAAAAGAGAAAACAGAGAATGGTGGAAGTGGTTTATGGAGGGGATGTGTGTGAGTGTGTGGTTGGTTGCTTGCAACACAAATCACAAGAAGAACGCACGCTGTCTGTGCTTGGTTATGGTTTTGTGAGTGTAGATCAGTGATTGATTATTCTCTCACACACACAAGCCTCGTCGAATGATTAGAGTGTGCTCTTTGGAAATGAGAGAGAGAGAGAGTGTCTGAGACCGCGATTCTATGAAGGTTAGCAGGTTTTGTACTGATCGGATCGTGACACAAAACACTGTCCAAGAAACCATATAATAATATTCATAATAATTCCTACTCATTCATATCATACTTAAAAAAAAAAATTAGATAAATGAAATTATTAATTTAACTGGAACTAATAAAATTGTCATTTAATTTAATTATTTGAAATTATCTTTGTAAATAATACTTTTTTCTAATGATTTATTCATTTAATCCTTATTTACTTTAATTAAGGGTAATTTTGCTTGAAAATAATAATGGATTGAATCTCGTGAAAAATGATTTCAATTCTAATTTCATTCTTATACATAATATTGGAGGGAACATAAACAAAGATATATTTTATTATTTATCTTTTTATTAACACCAAGAAGACTCTTATTCAATATTTAGTTTTAACAATAATTTATAAAATTGTGGGGAAAAAATAGGTACTTTCTGAGTTTTAAAATTATTTTTTATAAGAGAAAAAAATATATTTAACGTATAGTTGAACATTGACTGTAATTCGTTTCTTGTAAAATAAATAAAAAAATACACAGATCATATATATTATATATTCGAAATGTTTTAAAAGTTATTTATTTAATAAAGAAATAAAGGTGTTATATTGACTATCTTTCCATTGTCTACTACACTTAGACGAAATTTCGCTTGCATTTGTTTTTTATTTAAAAGTTAAATCAATACTAATTAACGTTACCTACTTAATTTCTTTAACAGTTATTGTAAATATAATGATTTAGAAATCCAAAATAAAAAAAGTCAATAAAACAAGTTTGTTTTTAACTATTTTTTTTTAAAAAAAAAAAAAGATGTACCCTTAAACTTGCTTTGTAACGCATGCTACAATAGAGTAAAAAAATTAAATTCATTAAATGAAATCACATATTGGTGGGATTGTGATGTTAAAAGTGCATGCAAGAAAGTACCACTACAAATAGTAGGAATAATTTATAGAAAGAAACATAATGGATAATTGTCCTGTGTGAGTAAGTAAACGCGCTTAACTCTGCTGGCAGAGTTCCAGAACGCGCTTTATTTTTATTTACTCAATTTTTTTTTTTAATTTTTTGCACACACATAACATGATTCATGTCCAGAACAAATAATAGGAAAAAGGAGTGCATAAGAAGCCACCCAATCAGGTTTTCACTGAGAGAAAAAAGTTGCCAACTAATGTGTTTTATTCATCAAAATTCCACATGACACTTTTCTAACTTGGCTCTGTTTTTGCTTTTAGACAGTGTAAAAGCCAGCTTGGTCAAGCTAAGAAAAGAAAAAAAAAGTGACAATTTTCTATTTTGACAAAATTTAGATTATAGTTATTTAGATATGTAAGATGAATTTTAATTATAATTTATGACATTAGCATGTTTATAATTTTTGTTTCTTTTAAGATTAGAAAGAAAAAGGCGGTTTGAGACAGTGGTGAAGTCATAGGATTCTTTCTTTGGTGTTTGGTTAATGGAAATTAAATGTAATATATCATTTGACTTGAGGCTGAACTGAGGTACACTGACCGACACGTTATTTTATCAGTATTAGCTGCTACTGATATATTTTATTATATTTATTGAAAATCAAAGAATGGTGCATGTTTGGTCCAAATTCACATTCACACTGCATGAGGCCACGTCGGTTATGTGATTTGCGCTTACATTTGTGGTGCTTTGGCAGAAACGCACATTGTTTTGTAGTGGGTTAGGAACATTACACGTTTCATTTGGTACTCTTCATCTTGGGTGAAAAATTCATTAAGGTATGGCCAAAGGTTGAATAAAAGAGTTTTGACCCTTGTCTTTCTAATTAATTAAATATTTTGATCGAGAGAATAATTAAACATTAGTCAAACTTTCTAAGAATTGACCATTACTATAATAAAAAAAAATATGTTTTTACATGTTACAAAGATTGAGATTAGATTTAGGTGAATCTAATTTACTTGTATTGATAGTATCATGTGTGTTTAAAAATACTCTTAAAAGAATAAATAAGGTAATCAATATGTGGTAGATGAATTATGTGTATCTTGGGATTGTTATACTCTCTTAATAGATTTTTACTGATAAATTCATATTGAGCTGTTCAATAGTCTGGGTTAGAGTTATAAGTTGTTGTTCTGAATCATCTTTGGTAGACCAAGATATTTTGTCCTTATCTATAACATTATTTTGTGAAAATCAAATATATTAGGACTTTATCAATTTTTGTTACCAGGATGACTTTAGTAATCCGAAATGTTCTCATATGATTATAGGTACATTATTAGTTAGATTAAATTAATTTTAAATGAGTTCTAAAGATCTAATTTAAAAGCACTGTGATTTGTTTATTTTAAAAATATAAATTTAAGTATGTTAAAAATTATTTGAATCAATATGTTTTTTGTTTTTAAATTATAATATCCAAATTTATAAAAAAAATCAGTAAAATATATATATGTAAGTCTAATTAATTAGTTCAATAAATATATTAAATATGGTATCAACATTTAATTGTACTTCCCACATATGTAATTCTAAACTACTTGGTTTTCGTTGCATTCTTTCCCTATATAATGTTTGGAACAATTTCATCTTCTATTTGTATATATATATATAAATGTACAAAAATATGGAAAAATTATTATATTTTTTATTTTTATTTTTTCTTTAATTTTGTTCAACTAAATATCTTATATATATATATATATAATTTTTTTATATAATTCTTTTATGTATTATATTTTTTCCTTTAAAAATAAACTGTAGACTTAAGTCAGTCTTTTCAACTTAATAAGTTAAGTCAATCTTTTCAACTTAATAAGTTGAGAGTTGCATTAATTTTATTATATTTTAAATTGATATATAATCTCCGACATATCTAATCATATTAAAAGCTAAACCTAGTGAAATAAACATAAACTTAAATAACATCTTAATTTTTTCTCAATTTTACAAACTGTCTTTTGAGATAAGTTTTACACTCATAACATTTTTATTTAATATGAGAATTTAAAAATTTTCCTATAAACAATGAATTTTTTAAATGTAAACCAAATAGAGTACATGCATCTTCATATAATTTATACCAAGCATTTAGAAGCAAAATCCAAAAAAAAAGAGAAGGATGGGTGAAGAAGGAAGAAAAGATAAAGAAATTAATTGAGAGAGTTGTTGGTTGAGCCGTTCAAAGTTAAATAGTACTCCATCCCTCTTCTATTCCCATCCCCTTGCATGATACATGTCCAGACAATGGGTATGGTAACACATTGAGCCTTATTATGCTTGTGGTCAGAAGCATTTAGGATGAAAGTGACCCATGAGAATCACAATTTGCAATAGGGGTTAGGCATCTTTTTTCTTTTCCAATAGTTTGTGTTCTATGTGTTGAGTTGCCTGAATTTTTTAGGTATGAAATAAATGGAATGATGGGTGTGCTTGTGGTTCAATAATTCAATGCAATGAATTAACAAGATATATATCAAGTAATTTATTTTTCAACACCCATCTAATTTGCATTAACAAATTTGTTAGTGCCAAATAATTGAGCCCTTGAAATTATTTTATTATTTCGTTTTTCTTGTTTGTTGGTGAAGGTCATTTACCAGTCTCCGTCCATTGCCATCATCTTTTTGGATGAAGTTCATTGTACGTCCAAAACAAAGGAAGAATATTACAACAAAATATCAAAAATAAATTTGAAAGAAAAGTGGAGGAAGTTAATTGTTTTTTCAAATGGAAATTGAGGAAGGTGTTACCCATGAAATTTATTGAGTCTAATATTTTTAAAGTATTCCACAAAAAAAATCATATCATCTATTAAACCCATTAATAAAATAAATAAAGGTAAAAAATAGACAAATATAAAAAATTTGAATATTTAAAAATAAATTAATAAGACTTCATCTTTGTGGTGTAACTTGCAATGGTTGAAGTAGAAATCAAATAGGAATATGTCATTGGTATTAAAGTTAATAACTCTCCAAGAGGGTCTATAAGTAAAAATAGAATCACCCAAACATTTTATTTAATGTGAAAAATACATTACATAAATATTATCAACTTATATAACACCTATAGTTATGACTAATGAAAATACATCTATGGAATATGTCATTACTACCATTATCTTCCATGGTTACCTTTATATACAATGTTTATTTTTAGTTTACATTAAAACTATTTTACATTTAGTTGTTTTTATTTTATCGAACTTAGATCTAATTTATTTTGTTCATTTATTTTATTTTTTTATCATTTTAATTTTTACACTTTACATTTATGCAATTTCTTTACATTGTTTTAAATTTATATACATTATTTATCGTTAGTTCTCTTTCAATCAAGTCATCTTCATTTAGATTTTAAGTCTTAAAAATAATGAAAAATTGTTAAAGTTTAATATGTATTTTTATCAAAATAATGAAATTTTGGTAATGGTAAAGATAAATTTTAATTCTTATAGTAACAAATTAAACACTTAAAGTAATTATGTTACTTTAAATTTATAAAATTTTAAAAAATTATAATTTAAGTTGAAAATTATAAAATATTATTAATCTAAAAAGACTTATAATTATATCTGCTTTTTGTAAGATATTAAACTCTTTGTTTCACCAAAAATGAGGAGACAGATAGCTATACTTAACTACCCTATTGAAAACTATTATTTGACTGGTAAAGTATAATTCTTCTAACACTTACGAAATAAAATTACGGGTGGTGAAAGGAGAGTCAAAATTTGATAATCTACTATTGAAAACAAAATGAAGAAAAAAAAAGTTGAATAGACATAACTTGCAAAATGAATTGTTGCACCTCACCGTGGACATTTATTAATAGGTGTTTATCTCAATGGAAAGTTTACAGGATAGAGGAAGATTTTCCCTAAATATATTTCTATAAAGTTGATTATTTAAAAAAATTATATTAAAAAAGAAAATTTTCATTGTGAAAATAATTTTTCTCGAAAAAAAATCAAAAATTATAAAAAAATTATATTCTAAATTCTCTTCTATTAAATATACATATTAAAAAACAGTTATAGATAAAAGTGGTAAAATTAAAATGATACTTTATATTTTAGTATTAAAGTGAAAAGTTATATAAATAGACAAATTAGTATTTAGGTTTTATTTTAATATAACTATTTCTTTTGAAAGTTTTCTCTTTTCTTTTTCTATCTTTTCTTTAAAATTATGATTTCATCTTTCATCATATTAACAATTAGAGGTCAGGTCATCTTTAAGTTCATGATTGTGAATAGAACAAAACTGCCTGATCATAATTTTGATTTGAGTAAGTTTATCTATGTTTTTTTTCTTTTGAGTTAGTATTGAGATTCTTGTTGATCTATTTAAAAGCATTCTCATGTAGTGTTTGAGATTTCAAAAGTAGTCTCTATTAGTTCAGAGTCCTAATGATGTGTTCAAATAATTGACCAGGACCCTATGATGTAGGTTAAGATATCTTTGTTATTATCTATCTTGAGAATTGGAACTTTTGATAAGTGCTCATACTCCTAATTAGGTAAGGGAAATTAGTTTAAATATGACTTTAGGTTAGAAAATCTGGATGTATGGGTAATGTGGTCATTAATTTCAAAGTTTTCTTGTGAGAATTGTTGTTGAGTGAATTTGAATTGTGTTGATTGAAATTTTGATTTAGATTTGAATTGTTTTGATTATGAAAACTGAGATAGTAGAGTTAATGAGTTTAATAATTTATATGTTCATATGATGTCAAGAATGTTTTTAGACGAAATTGATGATAGTTTGAATCTTTGGTAAGAAGAGAATTTCGATGATTAGTAGTTATAATGGCATGTTTTGAGGTTTATCAAGTTATTGAGTAAGTATTAGAAACTACGAGTTAAATTATGAAAGCATAATTTTAATTTATATGAGATGGCCTTAGGTGCAATATTAGTGATGTCAGACATAACTAGAGAGATTTATTCTTGGGTTTGGGTGGTGATAGGCTTCACCATTGTGGTGTCAGCCTCAATTAGAGAGTTTTTTTTCTCTCGGTTAGGTCACAAGGGCACAACCACATTGGCATCAATCATGATAAACTTTAGGTGTTCTTCGGTTTGCATGGCGTCGGACCCCAGTGCTTTGGTGCCGGACACATTTCAGTTTTAGATTTTTTCCTCTCTTACATGAATTTTGTTATACTTTATTTTTTTTATTAATCTTTATGCTTCTTATTTATTATTTGTTGTTTCACTTAATTGTTTGAGTTAATGTAAAATAAGTTGTATAGAGTTTAAGTGAATGTTTATATTGAATCTTAATTCTTTTCAAATGTATGATATATGATTTGAATTATGAGAAATTGTGATCATGACATAATATTTTCAAGAAAGGAAATACCATATTGAGATTCTTTAGAATGCACATTGTTTGAGGATTTAATCAATAAGGTATTTCAACACTACTTAAATGAAGGTTATCAAGTGGTGATAGTCGAATGTTCATATGAATGATTGTGGTTTGTAAAATAGTTGGTTAGAGAATTTCATATGGATTAATCCTGTCATACGAGGACAATTGATTTGTATATGTGTGAAGCTGTGTAAATTTTACAACTGGAAGTTGTATAACAAGTACAAACATCTGAGTCTAATTTAATGTACGATTATTATGAAATTAGAGTTAAGTATCTATGTAGGTGAGTTTGTAAATATTTGACATAAGAAAATTTAATTATGTATAATTTATAAAAAGAATTGATTGTTGAATATCATAAAATAGATGAAGTATGAAAGTTTGATTGTATTAAAATTATTTAAAAGAGAAGTTTAAAATTTATGTAAATGTCTTTTTAAATCTCTAGTTTTCCCTAATTTTTGTAATGTGTTTATTTTGTTTTTATAAAATCTATAATGACTGTGGTTATATGGGATTAGAAGATGTAAGAGGTGATGGAGGTATTGAGTGAGTAGATGAAGCTCTTCTTCTTTTATGCGGAAGTTTATATTTATGATATATGTAAATATTTTAAAATTCGTATAAAATGGAATATATTTTAAAATATTTAATAGATAATATGTAAATATTCATATATATATATATATATATATATATATATATATATATATATATATATATATTATATGTGAGAGTTATATAAAATGTCTAAGAGAGATAGTGTGAGTAATACTTTAAATATATACCAGAGTAT
>Ga0099824_1002021_pt1 | contig 29404 bp, 22 predicted proteins | sample SiratrowhiteBW_FD_76837 | JGI IMG/M metagenome (GOLD analysis project Ga0099824, IMG submission 76837) | Root nodule microbial communities of legume samples collected from California, USA - Siratro white BW | ecosystem: Host-associated > Plants > Roots > Nodule | place: USA: California... | reverse complement strand
TATCTATATATATATATATATATATATATATGTATATCTATATATATATATATATATATATATATATATATATATAAATATATATATAATGTTTGAATATTTTATAAAAAAAAGTAAAAAAATGAAGTTTTTAGAATGAAAAATAAAAAAAAAAAAGTTTAGAATAGAAATTGAAATTAAATTTAACGAAATATAATAATTCGGAGACAAAAAAACATATTCATTTCTAAAATGTTTTAACCAATATATACTAATTAAGTAAGTTATGGTAGATTCATACAACTTTTTTAGGACACACAAATTATCTTGCCTAACACGATTCCATTATAATTTTAAACAAAGTCGTGTTTTTGTTAATACTAATTCTTTAGAATTAAGTCGTTATTCAAGCACAGAGTCCCTAACTTTAAAAAAGTTAATCTATCTTAGTAATATGCACTAAAAATTTCCCCACTGCACTACTTTGATAGAAAAAAACCTATGAAAGCATTGCCCTTGATAATGGTGAGTAACATGCCTTTATGCATTTTAAGTCACAGCCATTCACTGAATCAAATCTATTAACGAGAACCATTATCCTTTGGAATATGCATTGTTAGCTATAATAGACCACCAGCTTATGAAAGGGAGCAAGAGACTTGGGCTGAAACTTAGGAAGAGCCCAATACCACATTGCAACAGAGTGAGTACAAAACCGTCTTACCTCAAGGATTATCAGCATTGAAGAAAGCCCCTTTGTGGGGAATCTTAAGTGTCAACACGAGAAACACAAGGATTTTCAGCATTGATCATTTCTTCCATTTTCCCCACAATTTGGAGATGAAAATATGATAATAAGTGAGATTCACATCCCTACCATGCTATTTAAATTCTACAAAACAAGTCACTAAAGTAGAAAAAGAAAAACTCTTCAAGTATTGTTATATCTTAACCAACAAAAACACTCAACATCTTGCCTGGATGTTGGTCAGGAGGGGAGAAATTGAGCCTCATATACTAGGTATGCAGTTACCACACAGTTCTCAGTCTTGCCCCTTCTATTTGACTATTAGTGGCTGATGAAAAAAAAAAAAAAGTTTAAGGAGATTGTGTGTGTTTTCTTCTGTAGCCATAAACCCTAAGTAATGCTTTTGGTAACCATTAAAGAAATATTACTTTTGTATAACAAAATTGAATAAAAGCATTTATAATTACAATAGAGATAAGAAGAGAAGGGGGAATGTGAGATACAGTGAGAAACTGTCATAAAGAAAATCAGAAGAATCTAACAAATAATCTTTTAAGAGTGATATAAGATAACTCTTGTTTGAAATTCACACCTTTTTTTTTAATTAATTTCATATTTCTAGATTTTGGTGTTATTTTTAGTTTTAAATAAAAAATTTATTTTTAAAAAATTTAGACATTTTAGTAAAATTTAGTTAAATTTTTAATAAATTTTTAAAAGATTTTTAATTTTTGGATTGTTGAAATTATTATGACAATTAAAGTGAAAAACTACATTGTAAAAGAGAGTTGGAGGAAGAATTAAAGATAGTTGCTAGACATTTTTTTTAGAGCGTGAAGGGGCAATTCAGGAAAAAAGATGAGGAATGCAATGTAATGTTGACAGTTAACTAATTAGTTAGTCGTTTGGTTAATTTAGTTAGTTTTACTTGGGTTATAAAAGAAAGGAACTTTGGGTTTTAAAAGAAAGAAACTTTAGATATAACTGGATATACGGTGTGTTTCAGCGAAGAAGTGAATTTGAGAGAGTAGATTTAAAATGATTTGAGATCAAAATATGTAAAAAGTTTGATTATTTGATCAAGAAAAAAATAGTAAGATTTCAGAAAAAAGTTTGTGATAGATATAATAATATTTTAATATATAAAATTATAAATTTATTTTTATAATTAAAATTAAAATATAGTTAATTTATTTAATGTAATTAATAATATTTTTAAATAAATTATAAAAATATTAAACTAATAATTTTATTTAAAATAAATATAATTTATTATAATATATATATATTTATGATAAGATTAATTTTAAAAAATATAAAATTAAATATTTTAAAATAACTTTAATAATAAATTTAAATATAATTATTATTTCATAATAATAATAAATTATTATCATATATAATTTATTTTCATTTTAAATATCATTATTAAATTATAATTATATTTTTATTATTTTTATTATTTATTTTACTGAATATATTATATAATATTTTTATTTTAAAAATTTTACAATATTTTTATTTTTATATCATATATATATTATATTATTATATATACTATTATAAATTTAATTATTTGTTATTTTAAAATAAAAATAAATATTTTTATATTTTATTTTATTATAATTAAATTATTTTTTATTTAGAAAATCAAACTTTTCCTATTTCTTCGTAAGGGAGAGTGGATAGTTTTAAAACGAAAGTTTTTTTCGTTTTTCAGAATTTCAGTGTATTTTCTCGCTGCTTAAAAGTATCCGTCATTGAATATAAACACACTGTTAGTTTTGGAATTTAACTTTGTGCACTTTTATGTTTTTGATTACTTTATGCTTTTAAAAAAATAAAGAGAGAGCAATAAAAACGAGGGTTTTTGCATAATATCATATTCTTTTTCTTCTTTGGTGCCATTTTCTTCGATTCACACTCTATAATGCTTCCTCTGCTATGATTCATTCATCAATGTGGTTGCTCATTTTTACTCCCAGTTTTGCTTTCTTCATTTTAGTGTTACTACTTGTTTTTGTTACAAATTTCGATTTCCATTATACTGTATACTTTTGAAATTTTAGTTAGGTTTTTGAGTTTCTTGATATTGTGTTTATTTCTGTTTATTTTTTATTCCGATTATTGAATGAATTATTAATAATAGAAAGATTAGTAATAAGATTAAGAAATTAGGGTTAGCAATTGCTTTTTGTAGTTTCAAAGATGATATGATGGTTTAACGATTCTTGATTTGTTTCATTTTTCTTTCTTTTGTTTCTTCATTTTTCTTTTGTTTTTAGTTATTTTCTTGCACTTTTTATGTTCGATGATAGTCATATACTATTTAACTAGTTTTAGAGTTTATTTTTGTTTTTCCAGTAATGCACATATTATTCCTTGGACTATTCCATTCCAATTTACACCAATTGATTTTGAATTTTAGAATTGAAATATATGACTGATAGGAGTTTTATTCTTTGTTAGAATAGAGTACTTAGATTACATATGAAATTATATTGTTTTAGTTTATTTTCTTAATTTTCTTTTGTACCTTTTAGATTTCATTCTTGTTCAATCAGTGATTCTTCGATTAATTGGATTCTGTTTGAGTAGTTTGAAATTTCAAGATATCTCTATCTCATATGAGATTATCAATATGTTTCAATTTCAATTTGTAATTGCATTATTTGTAGAGTAAGTTTTGATGTTGAATGTAGTTTTGTTATTATCTTTAAATTGCAATTTTAATTATGTTTAGGATCTAGGTATGTTTCTTATCCAATTTTATTAGTTCAATTGTAATTTTGTAGTTTTTAATACTAGAACCACCTCATTGAGTGTAAGTTGCCAAATAAATAAAATTTTTAATGAAATCAATGAGTTTGTATTTTCTCGAATTCGACTTAGGTTTGACCTATGCTATATTAGGAAATTTAAATTTTTAGAATACGACTTAGGTTTGACCTATGCTATATTAGGGAATTTAAAGTTTTAGAATACTGGACACGACAAAATGGTTTATCAAATTAATATCGTTGTTGGAAAATTCATATCATTGGTTTTATTAACTAATTTTTGCTCTTTGTTTTCTTGATTATTTTAAATTCATATCATTGGTTTTATTAACTAATTTTTGCTCTTTGTTTTCTTGATTATTTTCTTTCTATTGTTTTCCGCATTGTACTATATTGGCTTGGTTCATAAGGGTTTATGATCAGAGCCAGTACCAACATACTTCATCCATTAGACCCTGAGATTGATAGAACCTTTAGGAGGTTGCAAAGAGAAGTGAGGAATAACCATTTGATCCATTAGACAACTTCCTTTGGCATTGATTCAAAGAGTTACTCGAAACAAAACTGAGTTTTTTGAACTTATGTGATCATGGCAACCAATAGAGAAAGAACCTTGAAGGAATTGACTATCCAGACATGACATACCAACTTCTTTGCATCCAACTGTCAAGACAACAAGAAGGGACAAATAGTAATGAGTTGAAGTCTGGATAAAGAAGGAAATTCATGGGATTAGGTAGCCGCAGGGAGAAACATTATATGAGTATTGGTAGAGGTTCAACCAACTATGTTCTACATGCCTAAATCACCAAATTAGTAGCAACTATTGATTCAATATTTCTATGAGCGACTGTTGCTAGCAAAAAGGGGTATAATTGATGTAGCTAGTGAAGGAGCTCTTATTGACAAGACACCTCTTACAATTAGGCAATTAATATCTAATATTGCAGAGCATACACAACAATTCCACTTTAGGAACTCCACCCGAGCAGTGCATAAGACACAAGTAACTTTTTTGGACAACGAGAGGATAGATAATGCTTAACTGAGTTGACATCACTAGTAATACAACTTGCACTAAACAAGCAAGTGAATTCAATGCATCGAACTGCAAGGATGCAAAATTTACAGTTTAGTAGAGCATCATATAAATTCATGTCCCCAACTTCAAGAGACATCTCATTCATCCATAGAGATGGTTGTTGGAGTGTTTCAAGGGCAAACTATTGTATATAAACCTCCTCAACAACAACCATACAACCCATTTTCCAACATATATAACCCAGATGGAGAGATCTCCCAAATTTGAGGTATGGGCCAGTATAACCTGCATAACCACAACAACAAAGATTGCCTTACCAGCCAAGACCACACCCTTAGAATAATATTCAACAACAGTTTCAGCCTGCTCCATTGAATCAAAGTGGGCAGAACAATTAGCAAAACTCTCAGCAGAGGTACCTTCCAACACCTATGAGGCAACAACAACAAAATATCTACCCGCAACAACCGCAAGCAAGTTTTAAACCAGCACTTAAAGACCTAATGAAGTAGCTAATTGCTTATACTATACAGTTTGAACAAAATTCCCAGTTACAAATGTAGCTCATGTCAAGACTTGAAAATGAAAATGGGACAGAGAACTACTGCTTTGAATGAGTTGAAGTAGCAAAAGTCCGCAATTATACATTCTCAACCAGTTGATAATCCTTTAGGAAATGTGAGTGCCATTGCACTTAGCACCGACAAAGAGACAGAGAGTGGTGAGAAAAAAAAATCACTAATGAAGAAGCAATTCCTGTTGTTGAAAATGAAAAATCAGAATTGATCGAGAAAGAAACTCCACTACCATTTCCCACAAGAGTTGTAAGGACAAAGAAAATAGAAATGGATCAACAGTTGTTGGATACTGACTCGTCCTGGGCCCAAGAGTGTTGTTAGTATAAAAGGAGTGTTAAAAATGATCTACATATCCATGAAAATGGGTCACAAATAATACATGCCCATTAACGTAAACACTCACTTTTAGTGGGCTGAACGATTTTGTGAGGGATAATAATCTGTCAAGATTCTAGTAACCGAAGAATGAATCAAATATCTCAAGTAACTGACATTCAAATTCAAATACTGATTCAAATCCTTGAACAAATATCTGTTAAAAGGAAGCACGAAAAATATTGGAATGTTGTTACATAATTTGGTAAAATTTTGGTACTAGAATCAATTATTTTCTAAGAAAATAAAAGAAATAAATAGAATAGGCCTATCATGAGATATGAGACTAAAAAGTTCTATTTGGACTAGCCTAGAGAGTGATAAAAACCTCCATGGCTAAAACAAATACATTTAAAAAGATGGAGTTTAATGTACCACTGCTGAATGACATCAAATAAATCCCACGTTATGCTAAATTTCTTAAGGATTTGTGCACTTATAAGAGAAATTTAAAGAAAGCAAATATGCAAACAATTTCAACCTTGACACACCCAAACACGTTAACCATACCTTGTACCATTGGTGAGCTGACAAATGTTGATGCACTGCTAGACTTGGGAGCTTCTATAAATGTAATGCCATCTTTTGTGTATCACATGCTACACTTGAGGGAGTTAAACCAAAAAATGTGGTCATTTAATTGGCTAATAAGAGCACTGCTCAACCCCTAGATATGCTGGAGGATGTGTTAGTGAAGGTGAATCAATTAATTTTTCCTATTGATTTCTATATCTTGGATATGCAAGATGAGCACTCAAGGCATATATCCACTTTAATTATGGGAAGGCTATTTCTCATTAGAACAAGTAAGAAAATTGATGTGTATTTAGGTCTGTTTTCAATGGAAGTTGGTGAGGAAGTGATCTAGTTCAAGATCTTTGTTGCAATGAGACACTCGTTGGAAAATCACTCTGTTCTGTATGATCATTCTTCATGTATATCTGATAACATCTGTTTGATTCAACCTTTTTGGATTAATTGTATATTTCTAGCATTCATTTTGTTGTCATTTTTAGTTTTAAATAAAGAATTTGCGTTTTTAGAAAATTTAGACATTTTAGTAAAATTTAGTTAATTTTTTTGTTTTAGTAAATTTTCAATAGATTTCAAATTCTTGGGTTGTTAAAATTTTTAGGAGCAATTAAAGGAACTGAAAAACTGCATTGTAGAAGAAAGTTGAATGTTGGATGAAGAATGAAAGAAGATAGGACTTGCTATGCATTTCTTGGAACACGAAAGAGCAATTTAGGAAGAAAAATGAGGAATGTAGTGCACACATGGGCACTTAACTAATTAGTTAGTTTTTGGGTTCATTTAGTTAGTTTTAGTTTGTTTAGTTTGCTATAAAAGAAACTCTAGACATAGCGGGACACAACAAAAATAGAGAGATATCATTTAGTCTTCGTTGTCCGCGGAAGCCGTAAACCTTAAAACGCAGTGCGCTTGTGTCCCAAGTCGTCCCATTTCTTCACTATTTTTGTTCAAATTGCATCCTCATTCCATTGTAAGTTTGATTTTGGTTGATTTTTCGATTTAATTTTTTATTTCGTCATTTGTGTTGTTGATTTTCCAGTTTTGGATTAAGTGTTGTGGTGGTTTGTGGTGGTCGATGTTTAGGCGTGCGGTGGTTTGTGGTGGTCGGCATTTGGACGTGGTCGGTGGTCTACAGTGGTCTGAGCTTTGCATTACAAGTTAGTTGAATGGTTATTCACCTTTGTGCCCTTGCCCCGTGTTTTGGAAATGCCCTGTCTTTACCAAGGAGCACAGTGGCCTTAAATGAACATAAAAGCTTGAGAAAATCCTTGGTTTTCATGTTTTGTTTTCATTATTTCCATTGTTTTGAACTTTTGTGTGAGGGGATAGGAGATTTGAGAGTTGCTTAAATTAGGTTAAGATGAGGGAAATAGGAAATAAAATGACTCAGAAATGAGCCTAGATGGATTTCGTGGTTTTGAAGCTATGTTTACTAATAAGAACCAAGGAAATTAGAACAATATAGAAGCAGTTCCAATAAAAACATCTTAATTAATTTGCAAATTAAGTTTGACAATGGTATATGATGATCAGGTGTTGGTTCAACAATTGATGCTGGAGTGTATTTTCTAATGGGAGCAGTTGCACGGGAGCATGTTGGATGGACCCGTTTTGCCCATTTCTTTTATGATTGCTGGTTTAGCAACTGCTCTTTTTATCTTTTGCTATGCAGAGTTGGCTAGTCAATGTCCTTTTGTAGGGAGCGCATATCACTACTCATACATATGTATTAGAGAAGGGTACTCTATTTTCCCTTATGTTTTAACATAGTACAACAATTTATGTAACATTTATGTTCTTGTCTTTTTTTTTTCTTGCCATTGTCTAATTGCATCATTCAGTGTTAACACCCTTATTTCGTGCTTCATTTTCTTCTCATATTCATACAAATGATGGTTACTTTTATTTTCAATGTTGCTTGGTTAATTGGCTGGTCCTTAATATTGGATTATACAATTGGTAGTGTTGCTGTGGCTCGTGGCACAACCCCCAATTTGGTATGTTATAATTTTAGTTTTTCGTTGTTTCAGCTTTGCTAGGTTTTGAATTTGAGAATTTGTATTGAATGTTCTGCATGTCTTTAGCTTAATTGCGTGAGAAGATGATCTGAGACACTGAAATGAATGAAATGTGTGTGATTAGGCTGCACTTTTTGGTGGTAAGGAGAATTTACCAATCTTGTTTGAACCGAAGTGATTTAAAAACTGAGAATGAGAACTTACAATAAGAACAAATGGGAGAATGGCTATTCTCTCACAAGCCTGCATTAATTCTTGCCTACCTTCTCTCATCTCAACCTTCTACTTGTATTTCCCTCTCCCAAAAGAACTTGTGCACACCTTAATTTCCTATTGTCAATTAGGAAACTAGTTTAGCATTTCTGTCTACTAACTAATTTTGTACACTGCCCTTCTAACATGCACCCCTTAGTTATTTTTTAAGAAGTTCTACCTGTTGTTAGTGTTGCGACCTCGTCGACGACGGCTAACAGCGATCCGAAAAAAGAAAAAAAAAACGTTTTGATTTGAAAATCGAAGATAAGGAGTCGCCACCATAGTTTTTACGAAAAACTATGGAAAACCAAGAAAAGAATATGGAAAGGTCTGCGAAACCGGGTCTAGGGTTCAGGAGTCGGTTACGTGTGGGGAAGGAGATAGCACCCCCACAACGCCCGTCATAAGATGGTATCTCTAATCGAATGAGTAAAACGAGTGTGGTTTAATAGAATGTTTATTCTTCCCAAAAGAAATAAAAGAAGAGCTATTAAAATAAACTAATTATTTTGAAATAAAAGAGTCCGACAAGGATTGACCTTGCTCCTACGTATCTACATCCACAACGGAAGAAGAATCAGGAAATATGTAGTTCTAGAAGAAAATTAAGTTACTTGAGAATTTGATATTTTTGAGAATTTTTTATATTTTTATTGTTTTTGAAAATTAAATTTCATTTCGGATATCATAGACGCATGTGACCCTTTTGATAATCTAAACAAAAATTGAAACTCTTCGACTTAAATTCTGCATGAGCATGCGACCATTTGGAACTTTAATCAAGATTTATTATTTAAAATAAATCTCGCATGACGCGAACGGTTATTTAAAATTTTGATCAAAAATTTATTTTAAAAATAATATTTCATATACAAGAAAAAATAAGAAAAATATGTAACATTTCAAATTTATTTAATTTAAGCAAAACAAGAATAAAAAGTGGTGTTTATTATGTGCAAATTTGAAATTAGCACATAAATCAAAATAAAATATAAAATTGGGTCCACTTTCATGCAATTTTGATTAGCCAACGTGAAATAAAATAAAAGAAAAATGGACCTCACTTTAATATAAATCTTGAAACGTGAATGAGAAGAATAAAAAGTGGTCCCCACTTATATATAAATCTTGAAATTGTATGAAATTGAACGTGAATGAGAAGAAAAAAAGTGGTCCCCGCTTATGTATTTAGAACGCATCTCTATGGTTTTCTTGGTATTTTCTTGTCCAAGAGCATAAGCAAGCCAACTCTTTCAGGTGGCAGACCAAACATATATTTACGATTGAAGAAACCCATTCAACGATTAAAAATGGTGAAGAGTTTTTTGCCAAACTTAGTTTCTTTTTTCCGTCATTTTTCTTTTGCGGTGACATCTTTGAAAATAGATGTTGAGCAATCTGCTGCCCACAGTTTCTTCCTCTTCTCAATAATTTCTTATAAATGAGAAGAAGCATAATTCCTATTCACTGTTAAAAAACCAATGTTAGTTGCAAGTGCTGCAATCTTTTTTAACTCACTCCCTTGGTAGTGTATGTCTAAAGCAAAGTGATTGACATCACGATGGTGTGCCTCATCAGCTCTGACAGCCATGACATCATTCCTTAAAATGGAATTTGATGGGAGCTACTAGTGGTCTATGGTAATGACTAGAGCTAGCATGTTCTGTATATTCTTTTGTCCAACTCCTTCAGGAACTCTGCATAAGAGTGTATTGCCTCCTCCTCAAGATAACCCATCATGCAGTGTGCATATTTATGTAAGGTCATATACCCCAAGAAGTATGCTTTGAAGAAAACGCCTTGCACGACTATGACCAGAACGCTCACAGCACTTTGAGTTTGCCACTTCCATGAATGTTATTAGGTGCATATGTTCAGACTTAGGGTTATTTTTCATGACGTTACTGGAGGTTAGGGTAGTGACGTAGTCGGTTAAGGAAGAAAGAGTGACAATGATAGTAGATAGAAAGAGTCACCACGACTCACGGTAGAGACAATGTGGCGAAGCTTGCTAGAAGATTGGTGGTGTAGGAGATTATGGTTATCGTCAATGGCGATGCAACATCATGGTGGTGACCCGCGACAATGCGTAGGAACGGTGGGGCTTGGAGGCACAACTGCAATGGTGGTACTAGAGTGGGCACGTTGGCTCCGGTGAGCTCCTCATCCATTCGAGCAAACCTTTTCTTCATCTCTGATTCCCATTCCAAATTCTCTTTCACCTTTTGAAACTCCTCCTTCACTATCTCATGTGACTTCTCCTTACATATAGTCACCACCACAACTCCTATCATCACTTTTCTTATCCGTGTTCACATAAATTTGATACCGCAAACCACAACGTTCTCGGACTTCGATCAAGGTATAGAAGCTGTGAAGGTAAGATGACTAATCACTAGCAGAAATATGACTGACATTGAATATAAACTTGAATTCAAGTCACTGATTCTTTCACAGGGCACAACGTTGGAGGAGGATGAACAAGAACTATCGCGTCTCATAGATAATTTTGTGAAACTACCAGCGAACGTGGTGTGATTCACAATTACAAGAATTAATGGTTTTACAAATACAACATAAACTAGGAAGGATCTTTTTTATTCAATCAAAAACAAGAACACGAACAAACATCTAACTGTGATTTACACTGATCGGAACGTCAGGAACTCGACCAAAATGAATACATGATATATACAGACAATCAAGAAGATGATGAATAGTCAAGATATCTTAGGAACGCAATTCATTCATGCATGCTTTCAAATAACTAAAGATGTTAAACCACTTACCTCTTGATGTGCCGAATTCACTTAATTGCGTTCTTCAATCGTCTTCTCCGACTTCTCCGATGAACGATTCTTCCTCCGAGGAGCACACTTTCTCACACTGCAATCTTCTATTCTCTTCAATACTCCGCTGTCGAGAAGACCAAAAAGCCAAAAAAAACTCCCCAACGAACCAAAATCATTCTATTTATAGGCAACCAAAATCGTTTCCCGCTCCAATCTTAACAGAAAATTCGAAAAAAGCTCCCGAATCTCGTTTTCACTACCTACCAAATAATGTATAGTAACACTCTCCACTCACAGCCTGCCAAATGGCACTTTTACTTTCAGACTTCAAATTTTCTACTAATTATTATTTCATCCTTTCAACCTTTCCAAACCTCTTCTTTCCTTTTTATCCTTTAGTCTTAGTTATTTTCTTTATTCCTCTTCTTTTTCTTATGTTTTGCTTATTATTTTTTATTATATAATTTTATTCCATTATTTTATTATTATATTTTTTCCGATTTTATATAATTATTCTTTTTTATTAATTTTTTTTATTTTCAAACCTATTTTTGCTTATTATTATTTTTATAATTAAAAAAAGTTTTTATTTTTATTATTAATTTTTTATTTATTTATTTTTTACCCCGACGAAATCGAATATTTACTGTTAGTATGATATTAAACTATTAGAAGATGTTAGAAGTTGTTACAAGATTTAAGAAATATCTTTGTAATTATTACAGTTCTCTATACACATAGGCTATTGTGCCAAATTTAAATTAAACGTAAAGATGCGAAAAACACTCCAAAAACTATATTTTTATTTTTATACATATTATTCAAGGATGATTTCACACCAAATGAGGAAGAATTATGTTCATTGTAACAAAATGTATCAATTCTTACAAAAATAATAATATGTAAACTTTAAGTTATGGTATTTTAATAAACAAAGGTGGTAAAAGTTAACAGTTTGTATTTTTCGTTTAATTGAAACATTAACCAAATCTTTACATCATATATAAAAATTATGAATACTCATATTAATTTTTAAATAAAATGAGAATGAATTTTATAGTATTATCAAATATAAATACAATAAAATATAAGTAAAGTTAAAATTGTGTAATCTTGCGATTTTGACACAATAATATTTTAAAATCTATATTTAAAAATCTAAAAGATGGTACAGTAATATTTTTAAATCTATATTTAAAAAATCTAAAAGATGGCACAGTAATGTTTTTAAATATATATTTAAAAAATCTAAAAGATGACACAATAATATTTTAGAATTGGTTGCTAACATATTCCCCACGAATATGCTATTTATTACCATCAATATTACCTAACATTTTATTCTTTAAAAAAGGAAAATTAAAAAACAGACTTTAAAAATTGTACCTATAAAAAATTGGCACACTCCAACTCTTGATAATTGATGGAATCCAGTCCCATATTTGGTAAACCTAATTTGAGCATTGACCCTTTCTTTCATTATTTTTTACCTACTCATTTGTGTGAAGCAAATTCTTTTGATAACACATTCATCAATAACGTTTTTATTTATATTCATATACAATAAAAAGTGGTATTTATGTTAATAATATAATTTTAATCACACTTAAAAGTTCTAATTATGATTTTATGGATTATAATTAGTAATATTTCTACTTTCTCAATTAAAATTTTGCCTTTATATTGATCGTGCAAGTACATTAATTTTTTTTTTTTAAAAGTAGAGGTAGAATTTTAATATTTGAAGATCAACATCCCTATTTAGCATTTGTGTTTGCATTTTTCATTTTTGTCAAACTTAAAAGTAATTCATTAATGATTAAAATGAAAAACTAAATATTGTTAATATTGTCTTATGAAAGATGGTATGTGTCAAATATTGTCTTATGAAAGATGGTATGTGTGATTGGAATATTTTGAATTATTTTATTTATGGATAATTGTGTTGTTGTGCCAAATGTCAATTTGGATAACTGTTAACCACATCAAAGGTGCAATGTAATTGGCATTATACTTAACTAATGTTACTAGACCTCATAAATGGACAACTTACTCCAATAATAAGTGGACTATGTTGTCTATTAGTTAAAGATAACGAAATCAAAGCTTAAGTCTATTGGGTAGTAGACTCAAGTAAACCTCGTCCTAGGTGCTTTGACAGTAATTACATAAGGTTATCAATTAATGCAATAAATTGAAGTCGAAAGCACTTTGTCAATCGAAATGCATGTTGAAGATTGCAATGATATCACACATTCTACCTAAGTTGATACCAAACGCTGTGGTGTGTACATATGTTGCCTAATAACTCAATGTTCAACATGCAGAACGATGGATCAACACTGGATATATGATATGCTCATTCTTCAAGGAGATTGAAGCAACACTTCATCGATGGAGTTTATGAATTTGTTTCAAGGCAATTGACCAACCTTCATATATACAGGATGGAGGGATAAGGTATCCCTGTATGAAATGTATTTGTCAAAAAATCCTTCAAACTTCTCAAGTTAGGGCTCATCTCCTACAATATGGGTTTCAAGCAAACTACCACATATGGGATTATCATGGAGAAGATCGGTGAACTAATGACAACTTAGGTTACACATCCACTAGTTATGATAACATGTAGTTTCAGTCAGTTATTGCAATGGTGTACGATGCATACATGCAGGTAGCGAACATCACAAATCATTATGAAAATGTTGAAAATAAAGGTATGCACGGAGGATAGTCCCCTAACTTAGAGGCCTAAAAGTTTTATGACATGTTAGCATCTACGAATGAACCGATTTTTGCTAGAGCAACAGAGTCTCAATTGTTGATAGCCATTAGGCTTTTAGCTAATAAAACGAATTGGCATACCACATAAAAGGCCTTAGGTGATTTTATGCAGCTGGTACTTAACATTGCTCCAAGAGAAAATTCCATTCCCAAAAACTATTACGAGGCAAAAAATATTGTCTCAACTCTCGAATTGAAGTTTGTAAAGATTGATTGTTGTCAGGTTGGTTGCATGTTATATTATAAGGATGACAATCAATTAAATGAGTGCAAATTTTGTGGCCTCCTAAGATATTTGTCGACCAAGAGTCATAACAAAAGATATAAGCAAGTGCCAGTTAAAAGAATGTTCTATTTGTTGATCATTCCAAGATTACAAATGTCGTAACCGGGATCACGATTAGGACGACGATCCGAAAAATTAATAAGTTTTAAAAATAGAGGAGTCGCCACCATAATTTTTTGGAAAACTGTGAAAAAAATCGAAAATGGGATAAGGCTAGTTTTTGAAAACCGGATCTAGGTCCGGGAGTCGGTTATGTGTGGGGAAGGTATCAACATCTATACAATGTTAGTCCTAAAACGGTACCTTTACTTAAATAAATAAACTGAGTGTGATTTTTTAAAACATTTATTTTTCCAAGAAAAAGACTAGGATTAAGATAAAACAAACAAAATATTTTTTAGTTTTGGGGCCTGACAAGGTTTAACCTTGCTCTTATGTATGTCCATCAAGGATGGAAAATCAGGGTTACGTAGTTATTTGTGGTTGAAAATATTTGTTTCAATGTTTGATATATATATATTTTAATTTTTCAAATTTTATATATATTTTTTTAATTTTTGAAATTGTTTTACATTTTTGGAATTTTATGGTTCGTTAATTTTGAAAGTCTCAGATTAAACGTTGTTCGACGCGTATGACCACTTGAACGTCTACACGAGACAAAGTAATTTCGGATTAAACATAATTTGATACGAGCAATCAATTGGATGTTTAACCGAAATAATTATTTATTTTATTTTTTAATTTTTAATTTTAGAAATCGATAATTTCAATTTTAACACGGCATGACATGTGTGGTTATTTGATGTTTAATTGAAATTTATTTAATATAAAACATTATATAAAAAAGTTGATGATATGTATAAAAATAAAAAGAATAAGAAGAAAAAAGGTTATTTTTTATATTGGAAATCAGGGGTATTTTTGGAACTTAAAGAAAATGGTGGGTGCAGTTCATAACTTGCGTGGGTGGAGGAAGTAATCCTATTGGGTCAAGGCGCAACGTGACAAACCCTAACCTCAAAACCTAAATTAGGTTTAGCAAGGAGCTATGGGACAGAGGTGCATAGGGGCGGTGCAGCTCGACAGCAGCCCTAGGAAGGCGGCGAAGGTGTCTTAACGGCAAGGAGGAGCGGGCGGCAGCGATGGGGCTAACGATAGTGTGGTTTGGGGCTGTTTTGAAGGTGAACGGAGGTATGGTTCGAGGTTGTTTTTGAGGTGAACGGAGGTGCGGTTTGGGGCTGTTTTTTAGGTGCAATTTGGAGCTACTTTGAAGTGAACAGAGATGTAGTTCAAGGCTATTTTTGAGGTGCAGTTTGGAGCTGTTTTGGAGGTGAACAGAGATACGATTCAAGGCTATTTTTGAGGTGAACAGAGGTGTAGTTTGGGGCTGTTTTTGAGGTGCAGTTTGGGACTGTTTTGGAGGTGAACGGAGATGTAGTTGGGGGCTATTTGGAGGTGAAAAGAGGTGCACTTCGGGGCTGTTTGTGAGGTGCAGTTTGGGGTTGTTTTGGAGGTGAACGGAGGTGTAGTTGGGGGCTATTTGGAGGTGAACAAAGGTGTAGTTCGGGCCTGTTTTTGAGGTGAACGAAGGTGCGGTTCGAGACTGTTTTTGAGGTGTAGTTTGGGGCTGTTTTGAGGTGAATGGAGATGCGGTTCGAGGCTGTTTTTGAGGTTCAGTTTGGGGCACATGCCATGATGGTTTCGTGAAGGTGCTTGGAGAGGTGGCTACATGGAGGTTTCATAATAAATTTTGGCTGTTTTTTTTTTTACTGGCAACTTACAAACAACAGAGACCCAAATTTAAAAAAAAATATACCAGATTTCTTTTTCTTATATTACATTCGTGAGAGTATCAGAGTCAACTAATAGAGACAAAGAATCACAGAAGAAAAACATGTACAGTGATATAATGTAAAGCAAACAAAAAAAGAATCACAACACACAAAAATCAACACATAAGAACAATCAATTTCTAGAATCATACCTTTTCAAGTCTAAGCATAATTCTTCTCTTATCTATGACCCCTTATTTCAGCAAGACCAAGAGTTGACCCAAACACTCCTTTGTTTTCTTATTCTTCATTTAAGTTCATGGAAATTTTCTATCTCTCCTGTAATCCCTTGTCTCTCCTCTTTTTTCAAAATACTTCTTCAACTCTATGAATTAGGTTCTTTTATTTTGTTTTTGTTCTTCTTCCTCTTCTTTTTGTTTTGTATACATCCTAAAAGAGAGCACTGCCTTTTCATTTTTTAAGAGATCCAAGCAACTTTTGCAGTGACCAAGAGATTTTCATAGATCTCCAAATTTTTTTGATTTTGTAAGAAAGAAAACAACTTTTATGGTGGCAAAAAGATCTCGAGAGATGTTCTCTCAATTTCTTATTATTATTATTATTTTATTTTTATTATTTTTATTATTTTATTATTATTTGTTATTTACCTTTTTTTTTTTCAAATGATAAATGAGAAATAATAAAAATAAAACACTTCTTTTAGAACACTTTTGAAATAAAGTTCATCCGGACGAAATCAGGTGTTGACAATAGAGACTATATGCTTCAATGGATTCAACAAGCAAAATGAGATGACATCATGAAAACAAACGGGATGATGGCTTATTGCAACATCCATGTGATGGGAAAGCTTGGAAATACTTTGATAACGTATATCTCGAATTTGCAGCTGATTCACTTCATGTAAGATTAGGTTTATGTTCTAATGGGTTTACTCCCTATGTGCAAGCTTTAGCATCTCCATATTCTTGTTGGCCAATATTTCTAACTCCCTACAACTTACCCCCTATGTATGATCAAACCGTAAATGTTACTAACTTGACTAACTTGTCTGATACCTGGTCCGACAAACCCAAAAAAGAAAATAGATCTGTACTTGCAGCCACTTATTGATGACCTGTAACTATTATGGAATGAGGGTGTCTTCACATATGACATCTTTGGCAAAGAAAACTTTGTCATGTTAGCATGCTTGATGTGGACAATAAATGATTTTCCAGCATATGGGATGTTGCCAAGGTGGGGAACTAAAGGCAAATTAGCTTGTACTCATTGTATAGAGGACACAAAAGCATTCACGTTGAGACATGGGGGTAAAGCTTCTTGGTTTGACTATTATCGTCGATTCTTGCCAACAAATCATCCTTTTAGGAAGAGTCAAAGGAGATTTCTTAAAAACAAAACTGAAATGAATCAGCCACCTTATGTCATGAATGGAAACCAATTATGAGGGTTTCTCAATGATTTTCCAAAAGTAACTGATGGTCCATTTGATAACTTGCCAATGTATGGACAATTTCACAATTGGACTAAACGATCTATATTTTGGGATCTCCCATATTGGAAGGATAATCTCTTAAGACACAACCTCGATGTCATGCATATAGAGAAGAATTTTTTTGACTATGTCTTTAATATTATGATGGATGTTAAAGGCAAACCAAAGGACAACTACAAGACTAGATTGGATCTCGCTGAGTTGTGTGTTCAGGGAGACTTAGAGTTGATCCAGTTACCAAATAGAAAATTAGCAAAGACAAATGCCAACTACACCTTCTCACCAAAAGATGTCAAATCTATTTTTAAATGGATAACCGAATTGAGGACTAGATGGATATGCTTCTAATATTGCAAGGTGTGCAAATCGTAAAAAAGGAACGTTGCATGGGATGAAAAGTCATGACTGTCACTTTTTTATGGAGTGTTTACTTCCAATTGCTTTTCTGTCATTACTAGACTTTGTATGAAGTGTCCTGGCTGAATTAAGTCGATTTTTTAAAGACTTATGCTCTAATACATTAAGAACGGATGACGTCATTAGAATGCAAGAAAATATATCAATAATCCTATGTAAGTTAGAAAGAATATTCCCTCCTAGTTTTTTTGATTCAATGGAACACCTTGTTATTCATCTACCTATGAAAGTATTACTTGGTGGTCTTGTACACTATTAGGGGATATATCCATTTGAAAGGTAACGAGTGACATCTTAATTTCAATATCAAACATTTTTCACGACATCTCACAGTTTGCTCTGTTGTAGGTTAATGAGAGATGCAAAAAGATCAGTAGGTAATTTGGCACGCGTAGAAAGATCAATTTGTGCATTCTACTTACATCGAGAAATAACATATTTCTGCTCTCATTATTTCAAGAGTGTGAGCTTGTTGGGCAATACAACTTTGAGAAATGATCTTCGACAGGATTCAAATGACGAAGTGCATAACACATTGTCAGTTTTTAATAGATGTGGACGTCCAAGTGGATCCGCCAAAGATCATTGGCTCATAGATAAAGAATCTCGATCTGCCCATGTTCATATCCTTATCAACCGTAATGAGGTTAAACCTATACTGGAGTAAGTTAAATTCCTCATAATTTGAACTCAATTATAGTATCTTAGTACTCTGCTAACTGCTTCAATGTCTTTGTCAAGATTGTTCTTAGAAATGTTCTCTATCAATGACCAACTTGCCTCAACATTTATACATACCAATTTTCCTGAATGGTTCAAGCATTATGGAAGTGAATTTAGGGCCCTCAATGGTCTTATTTTACCTAAACCCTATAAATAAATATATTTTTCTTTCATTACTATCTCATAGGTTAACAATGAAATGAATAAGACAATTGATCGAAACTTGAAGGCGTTTGGCTTGGGACCAAATTCAAAGGCCAGATCATGGAATATGTATTTTGTTAACGGGTATAAGTTCCATCCCAACACATGGACTCGTGGTAAGAAAATCAACAAAACAGTGGTTTGTATGTTAAAGGTGTTATACATGGAGGACAAGATGACTTTTACAGTATGATTCATCATATTTATGAATTAGAGTATGTTGGCTTCACTAAGAAGATTCTCCTTTTTTATTGTCATTAATTTGATCCTACAATAAATGTTGGGACGAAATATCATTCTCAATATAATTTTGTCAAAATAAAGTTAAGTGGAAGATATGCTTTGTATGATCCATTTATACTTCCACAAAAAAGCAAGACAAACTTATTTTGTCAATTAACCAAACATATGTAAGAACCTTCGTGAGTGGTGCATTGCAATCACAACAAAATCCCAAGGATATGTTCAAGTTGACCACATGGAAGATGAATTGCTATATCTAGCTGATGAGACCCCTGTTGTGTTACCAGTTGAAAGAATTGAACAATTTCAAGGTTTAGTTAACACCTCCATCATTGAAGAAGTTGATGATATCATATTGAAGCACTTGTTCATGACACAGATGAAGATATCGACCTCTCGAAAAAAGAAGATCAAGAAAATGACAACAACAACGAAGAAAATTTAAACTTTGATGATAATGTCTAACGTGTAAGCATTTTTGTATACGCCCGAAATTTCATATTTCCATAATTACACTAATATTACATTAATCATTTTTTCAGGAAAAATGGTTAGGACTAAGGGCAGAGACGGTTCCATTGTTAGACGTGGCCAGCCTAGATGTAGAGTTTCGACATCTTTGCATGGTGAGCTTGCTATAAACTGGGAAGAATCCCTTATTCTGGGCTATCACCACCGTCTGATAGGAGCCCACATGGTTCCCATTCTTCCACCCTGTCTTCCTCTTTCCCCTCATCCTCCACTCACTCATCCAGTCTGTCTTCCTCCATCCCATCCTCCTCCCACCATAGTATTAGATTTTCTCACTCCCCCTTCGACCTTAGCACCTTACCATCCCTATGTTCCATCACCCCCTCATCCCTCTATTAGTGATCCACTGATGCACACCTCATCACCATATGTTGCAGCACACCCAATCTCATATGCTGGTATAGCCCACCACATTGCTGCTCTACTGGGCCCCTCATTCTCTGTTCCTTATGTCTACCACACTTCCACTTCCCTACTCCATTCGAGTTTCACTTCACCACCCCAACCCATTCCTGCTCCATTTTTCTAGTTTACCATTCCTTCCTTTGTGCCCCACACCTCACCTCCTGCCACCAGGTGACGATGGTGACCATGCTAAAACTACTACTTCTGACCACGAGTTGCCTACTCAGGAGCCTCACTACGATCTTAGTGGAAGGGTCATCATCCAACCTTTGGATAAAGGGTAAGTAATACTATATTATATTTACATTTCAGTTCATTCTTTCTAATGTGAATGCTTAATAAATCTATTTTTATATTTTTTAGTTGGACACTAAATCAACATGTTGTTGAGGCTATATGGTACTTCATCAGGTCATCATTTAGGGGGCACTTCTATCATTATAATGCCATGATTGAGGACGACCGGCTGAAGTGGTGGACTGACTTTAAGGTAACTTTATTTAACTGTCATATATCGCTCTAATGAAATAATTTCCACTAACATGATATTAACTTATGTATTTTTCCTATTTATAGAGTAGAGTGACTTCGGCCCCGCAGGATGAGTGACAAATCAAGAAGGTCTATGAGTCAAAAGTCAGAAGAAGACTTTCTAACATCTTGACCAAAGCAAGGGCATGGGGCTCCCGACCTACATGGATGGGTGAGGAAGCATGGGCTGGAATGTTGAGCTATTGGGATACGCAAAAGTTCAAAGAACAGTCATCCCAAAATAAGATTAATTGGAATATGGGTCGGAGTGGAGCATTGCATCCATTTGGCCGTAAATCACATCTGGACATTGCACTGGACCTAGTAAGTATTCTGACTAACTTTACTACATGTTATTTAGTTTAATTTTTTTAAAAATGTGTTTACTTTCTTATACAACCTCTGCAGGAACATAAATATGGTCGTTCAGTTGAGCCTGATGAGCTGTTTATAGCCACTCACAAGAATAAGAAGGGTATATGGGTTGATACTCGCTCAAGCGAGACTTATGAAGTTTAATCTTAAAATTTTATTTCTTCCATTCTTAATTTTTCATCTAATTTTCTAATATTTCGATGTTATAATCATTGTGTAGGAAAATTATCATCATCGATTAAGGGTCATACAATCAGAAAGTTCATCAGTTTCCAACATTGATGCTCTCCAACTAGATGCATGAACCAAGCTTTAAGCTTGGAAGGAGGTTGCTAGAGGAAAGAATAGAGGTTGAGTTTATGACATATGAGACTTGGCTGCTAACTACCGCCAAGGAGTATCTTCCCTCACTCAGTCGTCATTCGTTGTTTCTGCCACTGATTGCTCTGCTCACGAGGCTCGAGAAGAGTGATTTCAAAACGAACTCAACGAAGCAAAGGAAGAAGCAAGAACGACAAAGGAAACAACTAAGGAGTTGCAGGACCAGATGAAGCTTATGCAGCTACGGCTTGACACCATGATGGAACGTCAACGTGCTTATACTTCAACTGGTACAAGTCAAGTTCACCCACACCATGATGAAGCTGATGACGACCAACCCTTCCCATGAGTTCTACATATGTTCTACGTGTCTTTTCTCATTTTATTTTAAAACTATAATTTTGTTTTTATACATTTTAGTTTAGCATTTTAGTGGACTATAATTATAATTTAGTATTTTAATTCAAAATGGACTATAATGTATGAGTTCTATATATTCTCTTGTTACTAGATATGTTTATTGTTAGTGGATGTTTTCTAATTTTTAGGGATTTGGTTTTTCAATTTCTAAAACATTTTTTTTAAATTACTCTTTGCGTGGGCTCAGCCCACGCTAATGCCATTTAAATATTTAATATTTCACACCATGCGAGGGCCAAACCCATGCAATAATCAAAATAATATATGATTTTGATTTAAGCGTTCTGACTTATGCGAGAACCAAACCTACACAACCTTCAAAATAAATTTTTTATTTTATTATAAGCGTGGGTCAGGCCCCCGCAAACTCTAACTAATAAAATATTTAATAATTTACGTGTGCGAGGGTCGATCCCATACAATCCTCATAATTGTATCTGGCCCTCGTAAGCTTCTGCCATTTCTGTATAGGTTTGGCCTACGCACACTTTATTATATTTAATTAAATGTCAGGTTGTATAGGCGTAGCCCACGCAAGGTAGCCTCCACCTAACAGACCCACGCAACCTCGACTTTGCGTCAAGAAACCTAGCATGGTTCTCTTCCCCACGATATGCCCACGCATATACATAGATTTTGGATACTTTGCATGAACTTGGCCGACGCTATTTAAGTGTTTTTTGTAGTGATTAGAATAAAATTCTTTTATATAAAATTGTATTGTTTTAGTTTATTTTCTTAATTGCCTTTTATACCTTTTAAATTTCAATCTTATTAAATTAGTGATTCTTTGATTAATTGTGTTCTATTTGAGTATTTTGAAATTTCAAGATATCTCTATCTTATATGAGATTGTCAATATGTTTCAATTTTAGTTTGTAAGAGGAGCATTTTAGAATAAGTTTTGATGTTTAATTATATTTAGGATCTAGGTAATATGTTTTCAATTTTATTGATTCAATTGTAATTTTGTAGTTTTTAATACTAGAATAATCTTATTAAGTGTAAGTTGCTAAGAAATAAAATCGTTAATGATATAAAGAGTTTGTGTTTTGTCGAACGTGACAAAATGGTTTATCAATATACTAATTGCTATGCATGAGGTGGTCCCTCCTTGTTCAACAAGTTAATTCTTCAAATAGATATGATAACATGTGATGCATAACATGAAGACATTTAATCGTGAGAAGTATGACTATCGTTTTCTTCTAGAAAATTCTCCCTTATAATAGTCGTCTATGAATACATTTATTTTATACTAAGTGTAACATGTCAAGGGTCGGAGAAATATATTTTATTATAAGATTTATTTCAACATCTGAGCAAGCAAAGTCATGTATACATGTAAAAAAAGAAATGGGGAGTTTGGTTGTAGGAAGTTGCGTGGAAATGAGTGTTACAAGCTTTCGACCTTCCTAATATTGAAAATTATAAAGCATAAGAGGTCACGTGTTGAGACATTTTGTTCTTGGCACAATATATGTCAGATATATGCAATGTTATTGTAAAAATTAACAAATAAACTAACATTATTTTATCATATGTATACTATAAAATGAAGGCAAAACAATAATCAATCACACATTCAGCTTTAGATTTATGCTTTGATTCTAATAGAATTAAACCCCTCCAATATCAAAATATCAAAGCTAAGAATTCAGAATCTTGATCAAGAAAGAAGCATCCTTCTGGAAGATCTTAATTAATCACTCACTGACAAAAACCAAAATCCAAAAGAAGCTTACATGGTCTAACATATAGTTTTCAGCAATATAGACAATCAACAAGTTGATGATGATTCAACACCAAATCTCTTCAACTTTAACTAATCACGCGTAAAAAGTAAATTAATTAAAAGCAAATACCTAGAAACTTTTCTAAAGTGTTTTTCTGTTATTCTGCAAGATACGATTTTTTATCTTATCAACCTATATGCAATTCACCAAAAAGGAAAATAATCTGATATATTAACCTGTGTTGGTGTTGATATTCATACAAACTTTTAACTGTATAATTTATACAAAATTCGAATTTCAATTGAAGATCAATATAAAAAACACCTCCAATTTAAAAGCCACAAACTTTTTCTTCTTCTGTATGTGCATCGATAAACTATTGTCTCTCCAAATCATGATCAACACCACCATCCTCATCATGGCCATTCACTTGGACACTTCTGGAAGATCTTTCCCTGCTAAGCATCCTTCTGAACGAGCTCAACCGTGATATAGAACCACTACTTTTGACAGATTCACCATTATTAACACCATCAATCGTAAGAGGTACATCAACAAGAGCAAGTGTAACAGGATCTTCACGACCATGTGGTTGGATCCGAGGTTTAACCTCGGCACGACAAAGAGGACACGTGGAGTGAGAACCAAGCCACATGTCAATACAACCCACATGAAAAAAGTGGTTACAGTTCGGTAGCAACTTGGCTTTTTCTTCACCTTCTAGGGCATTCAAGCACACAACACACTCCACTACCGATGAAGCATCACCACCACCACCACCATTATTATTATTATCACAGCTATCTTTCAAAACCTTTGCCTTCACGGTGAAGGTTGGCAGCGCCGCCACTATGCCAGGATCGAGTCCTGTATTTGATGGTTCGATCCTGCGGTTTGCAGGGTCCGTGTCGGAGACATGAAGGGCTGCAAGGGTGAGCCGGCGAACAGCGGCGCGGTGGCGAGAGCGGCGCGTGAGCATGCAGCGCGCGTAGACGTAGAGGGAGAAGACGATGAACAAGACAACTGTGAAGGAAACCACGGATATGTAGAGTATTTTTTTGTTTGCGTTGCTGTTGTCTGATTCGTCACTGGTTCGAACATAAGGGAGGTCGTGTTCTTGATCATTGTGGAAGAAATCCATGGTTTCGTGTGGGAGAGAAAGAGAAAGAGAAAGAAGAAAAGAGAGAAAGGGTATCTGTGTGATGGAAGGAAGGAACTGAGTGAAGTATGAAAGTGTGTTTATTTATTCTCTGAGTTGGTTTCTAATGCCGTTTGAGGTGAAGAACATAAGATTCTAGATCCTATGTGGTGGGTTCGAGGGACAAGTGAAGTGATTTTGTTTTTTTGTTTCCTTTCTTTTTATTTAAATTAAAATATTCTATTTGAATTTTGTTGTACAATTGACTTTAATGTATAAAATATAAAAGGTTTTCACATCTAGAAATTGTGATGACAATGGTTGTTACGTAATATTTGTAAAATAATAAGTTTATTGTTCGCATATTTTTAGTTAAATGATAACATGAAAGCTTTTTATATTTTTGAGCCAAGTATTGACATAAATTACTTAATAATAAATCTTGGTAAACATTTTGACTCACCATCTTTAATAAAAATAAAATTATATTACCAGTAATTACTTTTATTTTCTTTTAATAATTTTCATTACAATATATATCTTTATTGGGTATCCAATAATAATAACAATAACTATAATAAAAATTATCATTATATTATGTTAGAGTGGATGTATTTAATTAGAACATTTTTTTCAACTTATTAAACTACTTTCTATTATTAATTTTCCATGAAGTCTTGGTATCCAATTATATATTAAAAGGATGAATCGATTAATGAATTTAATTAATGTATACTATTATTTAATTTAAACTTGTTTTTTTAGAGTAAATAACTAAAATTTAATGATTAAAAATAATATCAAATATATATAGTTTCTAAGAAATCTGGTTTAGTAAAAATAACATTTAATATTTACAATCATTTAAATAAATATGCACTAAAATGTTTTGTTCAATCTTTATATAAAATTTTTATTGAATGCTTTAGATTGATTAAAATTTATTTATTTTTCTTTCACTCTTATATTTCCTTCTTTTTTATTTATTTTTGTTTTATAGTTTTCATCTTGTATTATGTTTTAATTTAGTCAAAATTATTATATAACATACTTTTGGTAAAAAAAATTTAATGATATATAGAGTGATAATTATAAAAACTAAATAACAAAAAAACATATAATCCATCATTAAAAGTAAAGAAATACTTTCTATTTTCATTAATATTAAATTAAAATTTTTATAAACATATAAAACTATAATCCAAAACGTTTTTGAAAAAGTAATATTTATTATAATTCATAATTGGACGCCTCAAATCAAAATAAACAGAATTTTAATTTTGGTTAGACCACTTTAGTTCAAACTTACAATTTTTCGTTTTTAAAATTCTAACTAAATCACTTCAATTAAATATAATATGATTAATTTGAATTTCATTTTAACACGTAAATACTTATTTCCATATATATTTTTAAGCAACAAATAAAATAATTTCTTATTCTGAACAGAAGACTTAAAGAAACTTCCAGTTTTTTTTCAAAACTTTGACTGTGAAAATAAGTAGTCAATGACGTTTAACCAAAGGGAACGGACCGTAGAGACTTTTTTAGGAGTTGTTTGTTGAAAATTTTTTCTTGAATAAAAAATAAAAGCACCCAAGTAGACCTTCCAACTTCATATTTCGTGAAGAATATTTTTATTTAATAACTTTGAAATAATAATTTTTCATACTATTAAGAATTATATTTAATATATTTTTTATAATTATTTTAAAATTATGTTAATATAAAATTAATAAAATATATATGATAAATTATAATAAATGATTATTAATATTTAATTTAAAACTTTTAGTATTATTAAAAATGTTATACAATTTAATTAGAAGTCATAACAATTAATAATTATGTTAATATTTTACTAGCATAAAAATATTTAAAATATGAAAGTCAATTTTAAAAAGAAGCTTTAGAATGTTCATTTAAATTTGATTTACTGAATTATAAGGTTTAGAATGATTTTTAATTTAAATCATACTTAATAACAGTTTTAGTATGAAATTTTAAATGTTGTTGAAAATTATTATATAGTGAATTGTAGAAAATGTTGCTTTAAAATATTTTTAAATATTAATAATTAATATTAGTAATTTAAATATATTATAATAAAAAATTAAATTAAACTATTAATTTTACTATTATATTTATTAATAGACGTTATATTAAAGGAGTAAAATTTTAATTCTTAATATAAGACACTCGTGATCATTCAGTAAATGGGTTAATTTTCTTAAGATGGAAAAGTTTTGGTTATTTTATTGTTAAGTTAAATTTGTTTCCATTATTTTATGTGATATTTATCTCATTTATTCAAATGGTTTCATTTAGGATAAATATTTAATATTAATAATATTAAAATTATTGAATGAAAATTAAAAAAAAAACATTAGAACTTTATTGATGAGATAATTAAGATCATTAAATAAATTTTGATCTTTGTTTAATGATTTGAAATTAATGTTTATAGTATAATTAAGTGTGTGATAATAGAAATCATTTTTTATGACTTTATTTACTAGTGTATATCTTTATTTTTGTTATGTTTGATTTTGGATAACCTTGATGTTTTCTTCATCTCAGAATCTACGCACAATATCATTTCATGCATACTCAGTAATAGTTTTTATTATAAATCTTAAATATTTGTTCCAACATATAGACCAATTGATGCACATGTTAGAAATGTGGTGTGCATATTATTTGCATGTAACAAGTACATACGTATATGGTATAACTGAAATTTCTATAACTTCTCAAAGCCATATCTCAATTTGTCTAGTTTTGTTGCGAAATTTCTAGTTAGTCACACCAATATTGGATTCATGGCTTTTTCCACTACAAATGTTATGTTAGATTAATTAATTCAAGCTTTCAATGAGTATTTGTTTTGATTATGCATCTTCTAATGATTTGACTTTGGCTGCTACCTTCAAGTAGACATTACCAATTATAATCATTGTTATAACCTCCCTCCCTCTATTGGTAAAAAAATTATTACATTGTGTGTATTTAGTCATCACCAAGAAGAAATTGGAAGGTTCCTAGTATTTTTTAGCAAAAAATTCATTAACTCCGTTAGGTTGGTTTGTAAAATAAGTTTTGGCCAAGTTCAAGAAGGGGGTGAATTGAACACCTTTAAAAATTGTCCGTAAATGTACTTTTCAATGTGAGGAATGAAAAATCTTTAAAGAAACTATTCAAGATGATATGAAAAGAAGCAAATAGCAAAGGTCTAGAATTATTCTAGAATAATAACAATCACACAGAATCAGTAAACTAGAAACAAATATTAATTCTGGAAAGAAAACAATATACTGTTAAGACTGTTCTTGAGGATTAATTTAAGAAATCAAAGAACTTAATCAAATATTTGTTTGATTTGAATTATTGATTGTAAAAACCTTTTATTAACCAAGACAAATTTTGTTTAATATATGAAACTTGATTTTAACCAAATATTGTGAAAAGTCAACCTTTATGGAAAAATAGATCAATGAAAAGTAAACACAGTGAATCAGAAAATTACAGATTTACAGAAAATGAGTAATCTGGTTATTGAACAGTAAACTTAATGATTTAGAAAACAATTCAGATTCATAAATAAGTTGAGTAAATTGTCTTCAGAAGAATTAAGTGATTTCAAGAATACTTAAATGATTATCAGAAAATTAATCAATTAATCCAGTTAAAGAAATTTATCAGGTTCTTAAAATTCAAGCAGCAAGAATTATAAAGAAGTGAGCAAGAAACAACAATAACACAGATTTATCTTGGTTCACCATTCCTCAAGGGCTACGTCCAATCCCTTACTCCACAGTAAGGATTTTCACTATAAAAGATCAACCAGATCAGTTTACAACAATTCAATCACTTGCAACCTGCAAGAATACACTACTCCTCGTAGCAAACCCTCTGCTGAACCTACAGCAAATCACAGAACTATACATACTCCACTGTATATTCCATAAAACACCTTGTTGAACCCTTCAACAAGTTACAAACTGTACAGAACCCCCTTTACACACAAAATTACTACATCAGGTAACTCACAACAGAAAAGAATCCAATACAATGAAAGATATGTGTCGCACACAACAATACAAGCACTTCTATACAAAATATTACAAAAGTAATGAAGAAAGGGTATAGAAGGCTTAGTCTGATGATCAGATCAGTGATGAAACAGTCGCAGTCAATTTAAAGCTCTAGCAAAATTCAGAAAACAGTTCTTGATGAAAGAGTTTGAATGATCTTGATCACTAGACAAGAAGGGTGCTTTTCTCTCTTGAAAACTCATAGCACTTGATCAGAAAATGTTTAAAATGATTTCTCTCTTATTTTTCGTATTTGTTTCAAAAACGCGTCAACTATTTATAGACAATTGTCTTAAAATTCAATCGATTATTTTTCTCAATATAGTTAAAACAATTATTCAAAACGCAAGTTCTGATTTTAATGATTTGTTAAATCCTTTGTTAAATCAGAAAACACTTATGGAGCTTATGTTTGATTAAGATTGCATGCATCACTGATTTGAACTCAAACTTAACACACAACACACAATCCTAAGTTCTAGATCAAGCTCTTCCAATCTTCATGCAAACTCCATGCAGTCCACATATGATCACAAGATCTTGAACTTCATCACATGCACTACAAGAAAAAAGCTATTTAGAGACCAATTTTTAGCTACCAAATGAAATGGTTGCTAATTATAATCAAAATAGTTACCAAATTAGATTTTGGTTGCTAAATAACAACAAAATAGAAGTAATGATTGAATTTAGTGACCAATTAAGTCAAGATAAGTGGTATCTAACATTAGCTACCAAGGTTTTAGTGACCTATGCCATTAGATTCTAAATTAGTCTCTAACTTAATTAGATATCAATTTA
>Ga0099824_1002020_pt1 | contig 29419 bp, 7 predicted proteins | sample SiratrowhiteBW_FD_76837 | JGI IMG/M metagenome (GOLD analysis project Ga0099824, IMG submission 76837) | Root nodule microbial communities of legume samples collected from California, USA - Siratro white BW | ecosystem: Host-associated > Plants > Roots > Nodule | place: USA: California... | reverse complement strand
TTAAAAAAAAAAACATATATATAAAAATATAACAAAAAAAAATAAAAAAATATTTTATATATTTAGATATATTAAAAAAAAATATATATATATATATATATATATATATATATATATATATATATATATATATATATATGGTAACAAATCTTTATTCATAATATCTACTTAAATAATTTACCATAAAATTATTTTATTTATAGTATAAGGTTATTAGATAAATAATATTTGTTAGTATATTTATTATGTAATTATATTTGATTTAATGGAATTTGAAATTCATTAATAAGTAAACCAAACTAATTCTAATTGGAATTATAAATAAAATATTTTAAATTTATAAATTTGAAAATTAGAAACTAAAATATTGCTCGCTGTATATTTTTTTATGCTTGAAGTGGAATTGAAAAGAATTCTGTAAATTACTAAAACAAGTTTATATACTAAACACTCAAAAATGGTTAAACAAATTTTTAGCTAGCAAAAAATAAAAATAAAAATTGGGTAGAATGCTCGCCAAACATAAATTAAGGACGAAATATTTTTATTCTCCTTCCATTTTTTTAACAAAAGATATAATTTTGTTAACATACATTATAATTAATTTAAATTTTTAATATTTATTTGAATTATAGTATTGAAATTTGTTAATTCTTATTTTTGTAGAGTTTGTTATAACTTATATAACCCCTATATTATTCGATCATTTTTATTGGATAATTTCATTCTGAAATGTTTCGTTAGATTAACTTTTTATATGTAAATCACACATATAAAAGCTTTTGTCGATATAAAATCATATCATATGTGAATAAAAAATAAGGTAATAAATGATCTTAAAATATATAAAATAAGAATATTTTTTATACTGATAATTATGTATAAATATGTTATATATATATATATATATATATTATTTTTATTAGTGTTTTAATGAAATTATTGATTTGAATTTCTCAATTAAATTTATCAATTTTATCTATATGCCATTGAAATGAATTACATTATTTATCCTATAAACACATGTTTTTTTTTATAATTCAGGCGTGGGTGCCACTGGGTGGTTTCTTATTATTTCTTAATTAAAATGAACAAACATTACACTGCACATTTTGCACTTGTTCCCGTTTATCTGGTTTTGGTCAGATAAGGATCCCAATATTTTTCTGATCATATAATGATTGTTAATACAAACCACAATAAACATAAAAAAGTAAAAAATAAAAGACCTTGAAATTGGAAAAGAAGAACTAGTTATGTACTTTTGAGGACCACAAACAATTAACAGCCATGATTGTTCTCTGTTACCAGTATTATATTAAACCTTTACATTTTCCATCTCTTCGTTTTAAAATAAAAATATATTTCTGCACCCAAATTTGGAGCTTCAGTACATAAATTGACACTCTTAAACTCTATTTATTTGTATTTTTAATACTTTTAATCCAGGGCTATATATTCTTTTGAAAAAACACTTTTTAATGTATAAAAAATTACTTAGTAAATAATATTAGGTGATATAGTGCTGTACATATACTCATACATATAATTTTGTAGCATGTATTACAAAATATGTCTTTAACTTTTTTGTTCTGGAAATATAACAAGGTTGTTCAAGTTATGATTAGATGATTACTCTTGTGTATCCATCAACTATGCAACTTGACATTGTCCATGACAATCCACAGGATCACGAAATTGTTGTCCTCAAATATATGGTGAATAATCGCATTTGAATTTAGTGTATTGAAAGCTAGTGAGATTAATAGTAAATATAATATATTGAACAAAATTTTGGATCAATAAGTTAGAGAAAAATTATTAAATTATTTTAAAAAATGTCATAAATTCATGATAATAGATCATCTAAGGCGTGTCAAGTAGTGAGTTTTTGTTTTAATAAAAAATTGTGCATCTTAATATAGAAAAATCATTTTTATTTGAGGTTTGAAACTTTGAAAATTTTAGATCTAGTCTTGTTGAATTGAGATATATTTGTATTGATGATTTAATATCATTAAATTGGATGGTAACTTTTGGGCTGACACATTTGGAGCATGAAATTGGTGATACACAACTGTGATTAGATATTTTGAAAACATTTAAGAATATTTGAAGTCATATATATATTTTGAGTAGATTTTGAAATACTTTTGGTTGTTACATTAATTAATCTTTGTTTTTGTTTTCTCAATTAAATGACAATATGACAGTTTATCATTGAAAGGACAATATTATCCTTTAAGCAAGATGTTTTTCCTCAGTTAAAAATAAGATATAGAATAATTTCTTATTCTCTAGATAAAACTTGCTCAAGGAACATTTTAAAAGTCTAATTTTTTGTTTGTTTCAGTCATTAAATGAAATAAAATGTTGATATATAGTGTAAAGGAATATTATGTTATTTGAGATATTGTTGAAATACTTATGAACTAAAATCTTAATATCAATTTAGTTACAGTCACATATGATGAATTATATGTACAAACTTGTATTGTAGTGAATTTTTCTCTATTTTACAATTTATCTAAAGATCAAAATTTTGGATAGAATAAATATTAGTCTTTAATAAAACATGTTTATTACAAGTTTATTAGTCTTTATTTTCATGTCAATTTGTGTTTATGTCCATTAAAAATATATAATAGCCTGAGAATAATTAAAATAAAATTAGTTTGATAATTGATGTATATAATATGTTGAAATATAATTATTTAGTTATGTAAAATGATTCATCCATTTAAATTATTATTCTTTCTTTTTATTAAACTTTCTCTTACATGACTTTGTGTATATATATATATATATATATATATATATATATATATATATAAATAATTAATTAATTGATTTTGGTAATGATTATATATATTAAGTTTATGAAAACAAAATTATTTTGAATCACTAGATGGGATGCTACAAAATATGGGAGATTTTTTACCCCTATTTCTAGTTTATGTTCTCATGCATCAATTATTATCAACATTTTTTTTTTTACTTCCTTTCACTTTAAGGAGAATAGACTCTATTTCTTTTTATCTCTATTTCTCCTGTTACTAATGTTTTAAGAAAATAAATCCCACCCCTTGTAAGGTACTTTAAAAGCTTAAGAAAGTGAAAAAGATAAAATAAAAGATGAAGAAAGTGGAAAAGGTAAATTCCTCTATTATTTGCTTCCTCTGCCATCATACATCTAATGTCACCATCTGCTTTAATGTCCACATCCCTCTCCATCATGCTACTACCACCGGAGGAGCCTGCATCATCCTTTCTAGTTATTACACGTGGCAACTTTTGCTCTTGGCCTTCATGCAACATCTACCTATGTTCATCATCTGAATAACTCTATTTCTTCAACTTCCAATAGATTATCAAACCAATGCACTTTTTCTTCAATTTTTTAGTATTAGATTTTCTTTTTTTACTGTCAACACAACATGCAGTGAAAAAAATTAATTCTTTTGGACTTAAACTCTTCTTATCTAATTCAAACTTCAACTTATTATTAGTCACTCCTAATGTAAATGAATACCTCTATTTAAATTATAATCCCTTCTTATCAACACTTGTAATTGTTTTTCCGAAACTTGTGATATTTGTTCCTGAACTAAACTTTTGAAAATATTCTATGTTTCATGCACAATTCTCATGATACTAACAAGTCTATTCACTTCTCTAAGATAATTAATTTAAAATTTATGATGATATAATTATGTTATTATAATTCACATGTGAGCCTAAAAAATTATTTTTATTCAATAAAATTGATTATAAAAATATTTATAAATTAATATTTACTAAATATAAAATTTGTGGATCATTCTCTTTTTACTTAATAAGGAGTGTATATAAATTTATGTATACATCTATTCAAATATTTATTAAAAATAGAAGTATGAAAAAACGTGACATTGCTGTTATTTTATATACAAAACATATATTATTTTTTTTAAATAGAAGATAACACGAAACAAATATAATATCATAAATTTTAATATGATATAGTTTTTATTCTTCATTTAAAGTATTAAATATAAAACATATTTTTGCACACCCGTATTTATGTAAATATTTTTATATTTTTTACTGGGATGGATGAGTTCTTCTAAATGCATATTTGCTTTTCATCTTACACTTTATTTTATAAGATAAGACTAATTTTAGAGAAATGATTTAAGATGATTTATGAAAATTGAATGTATTTGATTTAAATGAGTTGAGATGATTTGTAGAAAATGTTTTAAAAGAGAAAAAATGAGTACCAGATCAGAAGGGAGTAATAAATTTGTGAAAATTATTTAAGAAATTATCAATTTACAGTTGATATTCACATTTATACGTATTTTTTACATAATAATAGTTATTAATTAATTAATAATATTTTCCATAAATAATTTATGCTAATTTTCTCTAACAATGTTTTTCTTCTTTTTTTTGATAATAGATATTATATTTTAAAAAATTGTCAATTTTAACTTACATTACAAATTGCACGTTCACGATGGAGCCATTAAAAATTTACAAAAATATCACGATACTAACATGAGAAGAGGACGATAAAATAAGGATAAATTGGTACGTGATTATGAAGCGCACAAGTAACCGTTCCTGTCGCAGGACGCTACGGAATAAGCGGTCCCATGTAACATTGAAGTTCACACACTCCACATTGACTAAGGTTTATATTTAATTAATCGTTCCAACTTCATTTTTGTTAAATTCCAAATTACAGGGATACCAAGGTATCTGATAGGATTTATAGATTGCAATAGACCTCATGCTACACTATTGCAATAATGATTTTTTATTTACTAGTATGTTTATGGAAAAACATTTCATTTTAAAATAAAAGAATATTAGAGTGAGCATTATATTTTAATGATGATATTGCCTACTTGGTTGAATGTTTTTTTATCCTACCAAGTTCTAGAATGAAAGCATTTTTATCTATTAAATTTTGTAAATAATTTTAGTTATTACGATTGGTTAACTATTTCCTCTGCCTAATTTTTAACTTTTTTGTGTTAGTGTTGTGTTGTTGTTAAGAAGAGTAATTCAGTTTTATAAAAAAGTACAGGAATAGCATAATAACATTTTTTTTATGGGCAATAGTAGCACAATAACATACAATTGTGCATTGTCATTTTTCTATAAGTAGAACTTAAATATATAATTGAGAAAGAGTGCATGGTAAAGTGTGTATATATAATTGGATATTTATTGTATTGGAAAGAGAACTGCACAATGAGATTGAGATTTTTTATATTCATAAATAAACAAACTACATTCACACTTTCAATTAATTGCCTCTGCCAACTAGATTTAGCACAATTGATAGAAAATTGTGTTACTTAATCATATTGTTAAACATTCCATTATTTATTACTAATGCATATTAAACATTGTTGGGAGAGTGAAAACTTACTTGGACAACTTTCATTCACATGGTTAAGAATTAAGCCCTTGTCAATATCTTTAAAAGAACTCTACATTAAACTTCTGTTGATGTAATATATTAATATTCAATATTACATTTCAGTTATATTTAATGCTACCTTTTCCTTCTCTGTGTAACTGATATTAATTTACCTTTCAACCATATAAAAGAATATGTAAGGTTTATGTGTAAAATACATGATTTCGTTTAGTAAAATTAAACCAGCTCCCTTTCTCATTTATGCATTAATCTTATTAATTATTTAATAAAATATTACATCAACACTTCTTATACATTACAGTAATTTAATAATTTAAAAAAGTATTTTCCTTGCAAATGGTGTTGCTATAAATGTTAAAAAGAGTAAGAGAAATCTGCCTAATATTACACACCTGATCAGTAGTTAGATGCAAAATAGGTGATAAGGCTGTATTAAGTGATCTGTTTTTTTTTTTTATCAATACTTAAATGATATATATATAAGAGTATGATATATCATTCAATATATCTTGATATAATAATAAACCAAATACACGTTTATCCCATTAATATAAATAAAAAAATGCAGTGTAGTGTATTAATACAAACATCAATAATCTTTTTATCATCTTATTGGTGGATGGTATAGAGACACGTTATTCTTTGTTAAATAATTTGTTTATAATTCCTACGGAAACACGTTTGATAAATTGGATAATATTCTTCTAAAATTTCAAAATATTACATTGTATTTTGTATTTATTTAAAAAAAACATACTTTGTATTTAACGGTATTACAAAACATTTTATATAAAAAGTTTTCTGATTTTTACAATAGTTATTTAAAAAAATATTCATTTGTTAACTAGTTATCAGTAATAGACCTGTATTAGATATTTGTTTATAGTCATTGTTATAAAGTAAGTTGTGAATGCAATGAGTGCAGAGGCAAAATGGATGTGGAGAAAAGTAATAACGGCATTCTGCAGGAGCGTGACTGTTTCGCTCCATTTAGTGGCTCCATCATACCAAACTCATCATACCTCCATAACATAACTCACCAATTTCAAGGTTGTTAGGAAAACTAAAATTAGTGATAGATTTTTTGGTAAAAGTAAGATGATCCTTTGCCATATATGAGTTAAATCAAATTATTCATAAGCATTTTCAACTATAATTATATTTACAGATGTCCAAATCAAACCACCTTGCATAAATTTAATTTAAATTTATCTCATTGAATCTTTAATTATGATTCTATTTATACATACATCTTCAACTCTTGGAGTTCATGTAAGTCTATTAGGTTCCCTCATCCACATATCATTCTCTTTCTCAGTTGCTCTTCCATTCAGCTTTGCCTCTCTGTTGTTTTTGTTCAACTACACAATATTACAAAAATCTTCATTATTTTTTTCTTTTAGCCATCTTTAGGACCCTTCTCTTTAAGACGCCATCGACAATAGTTGTGCGAAAATCTTTTACAACAATTCCAACGTAGTCTTCTGTGTGAACTTTAATAAACTCCTAATAGGTCCTCGAATGGTTACATCATATTTAACACTTCTGTCTACTGCAAATGCAATGACACCCTTATCTGGGTGTGGACAAAATGCATGAATTTCTATTGTAAAACTTAATCAAACTTTTGAAAAAATGTGAGGAAATTTAAGTAAATTGTATAATGATTTTAAAAAAATGAAGTATAGTATAGTATAATTTGAGCGAAGTAAATTAAATTGAACTATAATGAATTGTTTAAATTATTACTAATAGACAACTTATTTTGAAGTATATTTTCCAATACTAAAAGTTATAGATCAATCTAGTTTAAACAATTCTATTTCTATCCAAAGACCAACTCATCATTAAAAACTAAATTAGTAAAACAAATTAATGCAATTTTTATTTTAAACAATTCAATTTAATATCAATTTGGTTTGATTCAAATATTCTTAAACAACTGCTTCTCACAACGACTCTTGTTTTAGTATTGATATTTTTTCTTTTATTTCTTAATCTAGTTGAAGAAGAGTACAAGCATTACAAAAGTGAAAACAATTAATGTGACTTCTTCACTACTCTTTTGTTCTCAATAACAACAGATCAATATCTTATCGTAAAAGAAAAAACCACAATATTAACGTTTTGTTTCACTGAATATTGCTAACTATTTATTTAATAGATTTTCTCTATTTTTTTATTGATATAATGTGTTTTAAGAGAACTGAATTGAAAAGGTATTTGTTCTTTTTTTAAAAAAATAAATCAATGTGGCTTAGATAAACGGGAAAACTCACATTCTATGTATAAATATTTTCACGTGATACATTTTTTATAACTATTATTTTGTTTATACTTACATACAATTGGCTCTCTAAGCCTCTGTAAAAACCATTTTTTTTCATGAATACTAATATTGAATAGCAGTTGTAGTTTTATTAAAACATCATTGCAATTAATTGTCGAACTAAGAAAATAAGTTTTTGCCTCCAAAGTAGAGATTTATTACAAGCAAAAGTTGTGTAGAGCTTAGAATATGATATGAATGTAGACTTAAACGACACCTATATGAAAATTTGTCTATTTCAATGACAGATTGACAAATGATCATAAGTAATATTTATTTTTAACAATAATATTAATTTTCTTCTAATTTAAAAGTATAAGATAATAACAATAAATAAGTTGTGAAAAAAAATCTTAATATGTCACTAGTTGTAGAAAAAATTCATTAGAAAAATATATGTACTATTATAATCTATAAGTTTTTGACTAAAAAAAGAAATTTTCTCTCTTCTTAGCTATAACAATTCAGGATAATATTTTTTTATAATTTTATTTACAAATTGTTATAATGGAGGAAATTTTGTAACTAAATTATGCCAAATAAATGCCCCCAAAAAATGTTGATAACATCTAAAATCGCGATGGCTTATTTTTCATTACGAAATTCATCACTAATTATTTGATTAAGAAATTTTATTTCTTTTATAATAATTTTAAATATTCTTTTAAAATAATTTTCTTAGAAAGTACAATAATATTTTTATTGTAACAGTCATACTTAAATCATAAATTTAAGATTTGAATTAAAACTTATCAATTCAAGTATATCATCCTCACATCAAATTTAAGACCTGAGTTTTCAATAAAATTCTAGACTTTAAATAAGTCATAAAAATAAAATAGTTTTTTTTCTTCTTAAAAGCATTAACAATCAGATAAAACATTAATAAATATGGAATACCAACAACACCCTTCCATTAAAATAAAAATGATAAGCAAATCTTAAAATGACAAAATAAAACAAGAAATAAAATAAAATCTCATATTACATTTCTTATGATAAAACTAACTCTGATAAATAAAGTAAATCCTCTGCTACCTTGCATTTGGAGAGACATTTGAATCATAGTAATAGTTAATGGTCCAAATGTAGCATGAAGATTGTAGATAATTTTGGCTGCAAATTATAAAATTGGGCTATAAAAGATTTTCTTTTTGTTCTTTTCATCCTAATAAATTTTCTACTAATAAATTAATTATATATACTATTAAATTTTCCACTGAAATTCATATTATTTTTCTTAAAACAAACCGTCTATCTTCCCATTCATTTTTTTTAAAATCTTTAATGAAAAGTCAAAACGGCATCACATGGGCATGGGATTGTCGTTTGAATGAAACGACGACATATGATGGCGTTGCGTTAGATCGGAAAGAGGGGAACGAATGGTGTGGGAAGGAAAGAGAAGGAGAATGACGGAGAGTTGCATCCGAACCGTCGTAGAGGCCGTTCACTCCTCTTCTTTCCAAGCCGTTCTGCATCTCGCCGGCGGAGCATCTCAGGTTCTTCCTCTCTCTCTCTCTGTATTTGGTGGCACGCAGTGTTGAATGAATGAATAGTAATTGGACTTTTTTCAGACGGTGGGTTCGTTGCTATCAGTTCCTGGTGCTTCAAACACTGTGCTCGAAGTTGTGGTTCCTTACTCTAAGATGTCTCTCATACAGTTACTCGGAAAGGTTCCTTTCTATTCATCTTCTATGTATAAATTCGCTTTCGTATTTCTTCCCTTTTATTCTCACTGCCCTTGTTCGTTCCTGCAGATTCCATCCCAGTTTTGCAGCCAACAGACGGCCGAAGATATGGCTTTATTGGCTTATAATCGCGCTCTTAAGCTCTCCACGCCAGGTTCATTTTTCTCTCTGTTATTGCCAATTATTAATAATGTGTAAGCATTTACTAGTTGTGTGAAACATGGATGCTTTGGCTTTAAAACGTTTTTATAATTCGGATGATTGCGATGTGTGGTGCAAAATGGAATGGTATGAACTGACGTGGTCTACATTAACCTGTTGATTAGGATCCCCAGTTGTTGGTGTGGGTTTCACTGGCTCTTTGGCTAGCAGTCGTCCAAAACTCGGGGAACACAGGTATGTCTGCCTTATCTACCAAAATGGATAATGAAACCTCACTATGTTTAGCTTCAGTGTAGCTAATGAAAAGGTTACCATTGGCCTGTGCATTGTGTTACTGTATTGGTAATATGGTATTATACCTGTTTCCATCTCTCAGGTTTATTACCATTCCGTCCGGGGATTCCCATTTTAGTTGAAGATGTTGAACCCCTTGGTCCTTTATAGGCCATCTTCTTATTTATGGCAATAAATTCATGTCTGGAAGCTTGTTTTGTGAGATTAACTTGGTAGGACCTTGTGAAACTACCATAGGGATTGAAATAAGTGGACCCTGTTTTGGTGAAAATAGGTGGGTTAAATTATAACGTGCTTTAGGTTGGTAGATCAAGTTTTTTGTTGGGTGGGACTTTCAGAAATCAGAAAAAGCTGCTGGAACCTTTTGGACAGCAATAAAATTGATGGAAAGCTTATCATCAACGCGAGCTTATTGTCAGAGAACATATAATATTTTTTAATGTTCTCGTGCTATTGTGCGCCCTGACTTCCTGTGAAGATATATTTTTCCTGAAGTTGTATTAGTAGAGGGAAAGCCTTGGCGTGATAGTAAGGTTGCTGCCTTGTGAGTTGTGGATTGGATATCATGTGTTCAGAAAACAGTCTTTCTAATTGTGGTTGTGAGGCCGTGTACATTTACCCTCCTCAGAGCCCTGGTAGAAACCTTGTGCCCTGGATAGCAACTTGTATTAGTAATTCATTTATTTAAAACAAATTCTTGATACAAGCTATGCTCAACTACAGAGATGTGCTTTACTTCTGCATTCAAGTTACCTCTGGATTTATTTGTATACATTTGAGTTCTTGTCTCTCTGGATCTTGTTAATTTATTATATTTTCTTTAAAGAGGCTCTTTTCAGATTTCTCAATTGTGTTTTCCCTCTTCTAAATGTGATCTTGGGGACTGGTCCCCATTCAGAACTTGTTTAACTTTTATGTTCATTTGCAGATTTTACATGTCAACAAGGACAGCTGACCAACTTTGGATATCAAGAGTAACCTTGACTAAGGTGCTATTATCCTATTCTTTCTTCGACGTGTTACTCTGAACTCAATACTTATAATGTGATGTATATAAATAGATAGATAGATATATTTGCTAATTTACACCCATTTAAATCTTCGAAAGCATAAGCTAGAAAACTATAACCACAAATTTCTTAAAATACAATGAATGTGTAACTTGCTAACTTACACTTTTAAAAAACAAATTGGCGTAAGTTAGCATGTCTGGTATATATACGTGTGTGTGTTATATTGTTTATATAAATATTCATATTTATTTTTCTGCAAACTGTTCAATTCTAGGGGCTTCGCACTCGAGAAGAAGAGGATGGAGTTTCTAGTAATCTTTTGATCAAGGTGTGTGGCAGGTGTGAAAAATGTCGAGAATATTTTTGTTCTGCTATTTATATGCGCCTGAATTATTTTCTCTCATTTTTTCCCTTTTCAAGATTAGTATAAGAACATTGAAGATCTTGTAAAATGAGAGCAGTAATAGTTCGAATCTAATCTTTAGTTTATTCCTTCACATTTGTTTTAAAATCCGAATTTGATTTGACTTCCTTTTTGCTCCCTTTTCTGTTCTGGTTCTAGGCAATTGCAGATGCATGCAAAATTCGTGCGGCGTCAATTTCAGTGTTGAGTGAATCAGATGTATCGGATGAATGTGTAACGCAATTCAATGAAGATCAACAGTTAGAACAACTTATAAATGGTCAAATATGCTTTAAAATTTACCCGTTTGCAAATGGTATGGCAAAACTTTTGAGCAGAAGCTAAATTACTAGTTACATTTACGTTCTACTTTCTTATTGATAAATTTTGTTGCAGAGATACCGGCAGAAAGAAAAATAATAATGCCCGGTTCTTTCAATCCATTACATGATGGGCATCTCAAGCTCATGGAAGTTGCTACTCGGTACTTAAACTCATAATATTCGTTAAATATTCAATTTCTTTATAGATTAACTTATAATGGATTAGTCATAAAATATGAATAGCCTGTTATTTTTTTCTAGTTTTATTTTAATATGCTTAATATGTGCCTTTCAAGAGACTACACTCCCAATTTGATTTTAGTAGCTAGTTTAAAATATTCTATTATACTGATATTTGTTGATAATATTAATGTTATTTATTTATCATAAGTAGCTTCCGCTGGCATGTAGTAAATATATTATTTAACTTTGACACTGTTAAGAAAGTATTCAGTTTAGAAGTTGATATTGTGCCAATACTATAATGATAAAATTTCATACCTGATGATTGTAAATTTTGCATTATATTATAAATTATAAATTAGAAACCAATACTTTTCTTGTCTATCTAATTAGGATCATATATCTATATGCATGATGGTTCATTTAAATTTTGTTTGTTTTGTTCATAATTTTATTTCAATATTTCTATTATTAAGAAGACATATATATGCAGCATTTGTGGTGATGGATATCCTTGCTTTGAAATATCTGCTGTCAATGCTGACAAACCTCCATTGTCAGTGTCTCAAATCAAAGACCGCGTCAAACAATTTGAAAAAGTTGGTGAGATTCTTTTCTAATCTGCCAGATTCTATATTAAAAATGAATAGTTCTTAACTTCTAATGTACAAGTTTCTTTGTGAAGGGGATCTACTTCCACTCTTTTATCCAATAATGGGCTCTTAACTTTCCATTTTCACGGTGAATACAGAATGGGGTTCAATAATTAGGATAAGTCATGTGACAATATGATAATTGGCGTTTAATACCTTTTTTTAGTGCTTAGTAGTATTATTTAATGCACCAACTAAAGTAGTAAATGATTTCTTCAATTGCAGGAAAAACAGTAATTATATCCAATCAGCCTTATTTTTATAAGAAGGCTGAACTTTTTCCAGGCAGTGCTTTTGTAATTGGAGCTGACACAGCAGTGAGGCTTATTAATGTATGAAATTGCTTTCTGCATGGATAAACCTTACTTCATTTTCATCATGTGGTATCCTGCACTTTTTTAAGCATCTGGATTCTGCCGGATGATGTCACTGTTCCTTACACACACATATGTTGTTTGTAGACAGTGGTTTTATTATTGAGGAAAAGCATGCTTTACTCGTTAGAACATTATTTCAGTTGCTCATGAAATTTTCTTATGGCTGAAAGGGTTAGAGCAATCTGACTGTCTTGTGTTTCCGCATTCCATTGCATATCAATCTGCCTAGTTTACGTCTTGGTATTCTCGAAATGGACTGATTTTGTTAATTAAAAGCGTGTGTTTGTATAAAGAATGTTTCCCAACGTATGTAGTTTTTTGTCTGGCACTCTGAAATATTGTTATTTCTCCTTAAGATAAGCTTAGTTCTATGGAGCTAATTGAGAAGAAATATTCCGACAGATTGACTGATTTTGAACAGGGACTAGGTCTCAGATTGTCAGCTTTAACTAGCATATTGGCATAAAATTACTTTTTAATAAGAAACAGAAACTTTGAAAATATTCCCTTTGAGTTAAGACTGCTTCAGCTGTACATATACTTATGTTTCTATCAAGCCCCAAGAGTAAAGCAGAAAAGAAAACGTGTGGGTTTCTTTATTTAGGGAATGTTTTGTTTTCATTTACGAAAATGTTACTTTGTTTTCATTTTGTTTTCTATTTTTGAAGATTTGTGTATTTCTATACAAATATTTGAAAATAGAAAACAAAGTAAAAACAAGGTTATGTTGTTGTAATGAATAGTAAACAAGAAAAAATGAAACAAAATTTTCTCTTAAATTGAAAACTGTTTACTATGAAGTAACAAGAAATATCTGATTCTTTGATTCCCGTTTCTGTTGCATTATTGTGTATGTCAAGACAGAAGTCTGAAAGGTATACGAGTTGATTAGTTCAGCATATAAAATTCTCAACTCGTATTTTCCTTCTAATAAGTTTATTTCTTTAGTTGGTTTTAATAAATTTTATTAGCTAATATGTTCAAATTGTTATATGTTACTCTTGCAGCCTAAATATTATGATGGTGACTACGACAAGATGTTGAAGATACTAATTGGGTGTAAAGAAACAGGATGCACTTTCCTTGTGGGTGGTCGGAATGTAGGTGGTGCTTTCAAGGTATTACTGCATAAGAAAATACGATTTTATTTATGATATTTTTAAAGTTCAGTGTTAGAGATTAGAGAGGCTATCGTGTGTTGTCACAGGTTCTTGACGATATTGATGTTCCAGAAGAACTAAAAGACATGTTCATCTCCATTCCAGCTGAGCAGTTCCGCATGGATATATCCTCTACTGAAATAAGAAATAGAAGTGGAATGTAAATAATTTTATGACTATAGATCAGTATATAGTCAAAGGATAAAAAATTACTGACGATAAAAAAAAAGGTTCATATTTTTTGAACTATCTTGTTATATACTCGGCATTTTATCATGTAAAAAAAAGTTATAACATTTTTTTGGTGTCATAATCATGAACTCTGCGATTTGGAAAAGAACTGTTGAGCATAGTGATTCATAAATGTATGTGTCAGACGCACAGAACATTCATGCACAAGACACGACACTTAAAATCCGAAGGTGGAGGTGTGTCTGTTCATGAACATATTTCGTAGTTTTCCTGTAGCTACCAGACAAAAGTGTCTTTAGTTAGTGGGGGTTGAGGGTAGTGCGTGAATGTTGGTATCTTTACTTTTACTCCTCACCGCACAATAAGAGACTTATATGGGCTGTGATTTTGCTGCGTCAAGGATAGTTCTCTTTTTGTACGATGGTTTATTCGCTTGTGAGAAGAAAAACAGACAGATAGTATGACTATGAACTGAAAAAAAGTACCTATGAAAATAGGTACCTATATACTGCGACTGCTTTGAGGAGAGGAGAAAAATAGGTATGTTGGAAATAATAAATAACTCATTTCTAACTGGGGCGAGTTAAATTTTAAAAAACTTTTATTTCTGAAAAATTCAATTAGGGGGGTGCGATGAGTTAGATGGTAACAAAATTTTCTGTCTTTGTCTAATGTCAAAAGTTTGTCATGTCAATTTTGATAACTAAACCCGACCCAATTAAAACTCCAAAACATATTGAACAAGACTACCCCAATCTAACTTGTTGATCACACACACACACGATAAGTAATATTGTTGTAAATACGATATCTTGTTAGACAGAATATTATTTATTAAACAAATAAGTTGTATTCGTACAAAAAATATATTGATTCTATTTTTTTGTATCCAAACGGTACAAAATTCGTTTAGATCAAAATAAATAGAAGAGATAGTTATAGTCATACACCCCCAAAACTCATTGCATGTAAAGTGAAATTACTCTAATCTTATGAGTTTACAACGACAGAAAAGGGATTAGGTAATGCACAATAATAAATTGAACTATACGCAATATCCTAAGAATGAACAATTACAAGGATACCGAATTCAGATAAGAGATATATAATTTAAAAAATGTGCATACACAAAATTATATAATTATTCACTTGAGTTTTTTTTTTTTAATAAATATACACCGTCTATGTTTAAAACATAGATCCTCACTATTTTTTTAATCAGACTATGGAGCATCCACCCACAACAATCCAACACAAAATACCTACCCCACCATACTTGCAATTTATAGAAAGAAAAATTGCTGAAGTCACCTTTGTGACGGAGATTACAACTAAAGCACACTTTCTTCACAGCCCTTTAATGCAAAAAACCTTAGAGCGCCTCCTAGTAATTATCAGTTATATTTTTTGTAATTATGCTATTTCTCTCGCATTTTAAGTCAGAGACGTTTATTAAAGTTTTAAGCCAACTCAAATAAATTCAGAAAAAAAAATGTGTTTTATTCGAACACAGTTTTGTAATCAATTACCACCTTCTTATAATTGATTAAATTATTTTTTTTTTCTTCTTATAAACGACTAAGCTACTATGCAATCAATTAAATAAAGCATCTTTATGACTTAAGCTTGATTTAATAAAAGTATGATTAATTAATTTGTTTGATATAATTAATTGAAACAGAAAGGGTGTCGAAGTTCTAAGTTTTCCCTATATGCAGAATTAGTTATAAGGTGTTTATGTAATCAATATGATATTCTAAACTTTAAAAACATTTTAAAAAACAACTTAATGTGCTTTTTGAACTTGTTTCAAAGCTCAAGGCAAATTAGAAAAAAAATAAAAATGAGGTAATGTTTCTAAGACACACTCAATATTGCAGAAACCCTACTTTTTTTCACCTTGCCTTTCATTACAGAGAGTTGTCTTTATCAAAATTCTTCATCAAGGCATCTTTGGGACTTGTCATGATCACATATTCATTCACAGTAAAAGGCTTGTCCCAACCAGAGTCAAAATAGCAAAAAGGCAAAGTAGAAAAATCATGTAACAAAGTTTAACGAGTGGAGAGAAAGAGAGATAGAAAATGATAAACTTTTCATCAAGAATCCTAAATTTTAAATAAACTAATAAGAACTTATAAGACTAGCTTAGGTTCGCACAAGATAAGATAAAATAAAATAAACATGATCGACCAAGTCAAAGTTAAAATTGATTTTAGTTTTAAAAATAGTCTAAACAAACGAAAGTCAGAGCTTTAACCTCTTAACCAGCAGAACACAACAGCTGTTATTATTACATATCATAAATACGTTTTATAAGAGGTAATGTTTTAGTCCTTGTTCTAAAACTCAACACCTCCTTTGTCCCAGATCCAACTCTGAGTTCGCTTTGCGTTTGTCGTTTCTCTAATTGAAAAAAAAATGCATGTGTTTACATGACAGATTTCTGTTTGTGTTGCTAAATATAATCTGGATATGAAGAATAAAGAAGGAATAATAATAATAAAAAAGGAGAGACAGGTAGAGTGATTAGATTCCACACATTTACTTTGGGTCGTTGGTACAATCAATCATTTCATGTACAACAGCATCTTATACTATTTTGACCACAGCCAACAAAAAACACAACCATGTGCCAACTAGATTCTCTCTCTCTCTTTAGTTAGTTCATTAACCGCCGCAGCCTCCGCCACACGCTGAGCCACACCCGGCGGTGCAAGCTGAACCATTGTTGTTGTCTTCGGAGTTTCTTTTGGAGTTCTTGTGTAGTCCATCTGCACAGAAGAAGATGATGGCTGCAAGAAGAGAGAGGGTGAGACATAACACGAAAACAAGAGTTTGAATTGGAAGCTGTTCTCGACCACCTTGGACTTGGTAGTTGAATTGCCTTGCCATGTTATGTTGTGGTTGGATGATTATGTTGTGTTATGTTATGATGTGTGGGAAAGATAAAGAAATGGTGGTGGCTTCTACAAATGGTTACTGTCCCTTGGAACCACGAAAAGGTGACGTGGAACAGTCTCATGCAACCATGGAAAAAGAACATGGACATGTGAATCTGAATGGTTCTAAAACTTCAATAATTATAATTACCCTCACTTTCTTTTCACTCCATTTTCTCTTTTAATTCTGCTCTCATTTATTATTTTCTTTCTTGGTGTTCTCTGCTATAAAAAAGCATATGATTCCCATTGATTTGCATCACAAAAATCTGAGTTCAAACCTTAAAGTCTCCACATTTAACATGAAAAACCAAAAGGGTGTTCCACGTAGCCTCATTTAGACCAAATCCTAACCAGGAAACTAGTATTGACACGAAGAGCTTGGTGCAAACTTATCAGAAAGACATCGTTTCTATATCCATATCTTTAAAACATTTTAAAAATTGAATCAAATTAATAATGAAACGATTAGAAAAATCAATAAATTATGGGACAGAATAGGACATTAAATAAAATAATAAATATAATATATATAATCAGTTATGTGTGTATTTTAAAAATAATCTAAAACATCAAATACATGATCACATAATTTATTGTCATAAAATTTATTGTTAATTTTTTTATTTCTTTACATGTTTATGAAGAATTAAAAAGTTCCCTTCATCTCTATAATTTCAAAACTAAGATCTTCAAAGTCTGCTTATATCTTGACTATTCTATCTCCATTTTCTCTCATTTTTTTTTTTTGGTGGTTTCAAACATATAGTAAATTAACTCTATTACGTTACTCCCAAATAATTGATCGAAAATTCCAAATAACTGATATTATTCTGAAGTAATTTAATGGATTCAACTAGTTATTAGAAATTTTAGTTAAACATCGTAGAAACAATCTATTTAATAAAAAAATTCGTATTCGGTCTGATACAAATACTTGTCTTTTCAACATTCACGAACATAGTTAGTTTCTTAATTAATGAGTTAGAAAATATCCATATTTACTCTAAAGCAGGATATTCGAATGAATTGAAGTGAAAAATGAGATAAATAAAAATTAAAAAAAAAAATGAAAGAAGAATAAAAAAGAAACTAAAGTAAAAATAAAATGAATAAAGTATTAGTAGATTATTGTAGTATTGTTGTTTAGAATTTTAACAGGTTGAGCGATTAATTAGAATATTGATTTATTATTTTTTTAGCAGTAATTTGAAAAGTAAAATTGTGGCAACTATGTGTATGTTTGGTTTGGGGAATTTTGAATGAACCTTCTCTTGAGGCTAAAATTTCACTCCTTCATTATATTTTGTTTACTTTTTGTATGCTGAAATAATTGTAATTTCTGAAACAAGGGTTATCATATTCACATATCAATACTTTCTTTAAGATATTTTCACCTATCAATGTTTTAGTTGACACGATATGTCTTCATAATAATTTTAGTTGAGTTGTTATCACACTTTTATCAAATACTCTCCTCTTTCCTATCAGCCTTTCACTGTCTTTATATTTAAATTCTGTCAAAACCTTCGTCAAACAAATTTTCACTTCCTACTTATCATCCTCTTTCTATTCAAAAAATGTTTTCCACTTTATTTCGTATCACTATAAGAAAAAAACAAAGCTTTCAAAAGAAAAGCGTCAACCAAAATAAGACAAAAAATCAACTCTAAAAAACAATATAAAATATTTAATATTATTTTAAGTAACTTCAAATATGTAAAAATAATACAATTTTTTACTTATGTAAAATATTTGCCCTTGTTTCATCCGATATAAAAAAATATAATAAAATAAAAGATATTACGTTAGTTTAACCGATTCTAACATATAAATCATATTTAGGATTTATTTTTTTTTATTGTGACACAATGTTATTTTTAATTATTTTTGAAAATTATTCAAATTAGGGAAAGGGATTGAGAAGTAAACATTTTGAACTAATCATTAAATTAATATTGAATTAAAATTAAGAAATATATTTTAAAGGGGTAAAAAAAACTAAACGTTTAATATTATCACTTTGAGAAGACGCATGATTGGATGAAAATAAAAATAACTCTAAAATTGTTTTTTTTTTCAAGAATAATTTCCAAAAATACTTAAACTTAAAAGACGAATATTTAACTTTATAATATAGAAGTGAATTGAATGTCACTATCTTTTCTAAAAAAATTAAGTTAAAATGAATTATATATCACTATATATATAAAAAAAAAATTTATTTTAAATTTTAACTTTCAAAATGATTGTATATAATGTTACTTATTATTAATCTCAATTATATAAAGTAAAAAGTTACTAGAATGATGGTGTTTGGTGATTCCTACTCCGATAAAGTTGGAGGATGAGGTGGGCTTGCCTATGAAGCCCTCTTTTCATACATATTACAAACTCGTCCCTACCCATCACTTTCTCCATCTTTTACAAATTCTTATTTTTCGAAATCAAAGGTTAACCAATTTAGTTTACATGTCAATTCATTCATTTATATTAATTCATCTCAAAATAAAATAAAATAAAAAAGACATCCTAGCTAGCAACTATTTCAAAGCAGATTATTTTAAATTTTGGACTAATAAAGTAAGTGCAAATAGGATCAATTTTCAAACTCAGTTTTTTTGTTTTTTTGAGACCACATGAATATAATTATTTTCAAGTATGACTATTTATGTTCTGCCATTGAAACGAAAAGGTGAAAATAGATAATTTAATTATAACAAGATTCAGGCTATTAATTGCATTAAAAGTGAACCACACGATCTGGGACAAAACAATTGACACAAAAACTGAGGCAACACTTGTCTGCAAAGTTAGGAGTTTAAATTCAGAAATGTATGACCTCGGAAAACATTTATATGACCAAAGTCCACAGCTTTCGGCCCCCAATTAATTGTACCAGCAATTGCTAAAGAAAGAAAAACATCACTCACTGAAAATTGTTCATAAATCAGAACAACTCATGCCAATAAGGGATGTGACTTCGTACTGGACATTGACAACCCTAGCATTCATTCATTCCCAATCAAGAATCACCTTATCACACATTAAAATGGTCCGAACTAACAGTGAAGAGAAGAAACAATAAAGACAACATGTAATTCATCTACTTTCAAAACAACCTATTGGTAGTTGCAACAACAACATTGGGATATCAATAAATGAAGCCAGAAAATCAAATAGATCGACAAATCTAACACAAGAGAGATATCCCAGTACAGATAAATAGTATGTGTGATACCCATTAAAAAAAAGACCATAACTTTAATGAGAAGGCTGGGAAGGAGTTCTAGTAGACTGCTCAGAAGCATTGGCAAGGCCTTGCAACATTCTCAAAATCTCAGTTGTGTCTTCCAAGTAATACTTGGCCTTGCTAGGTTTCTGACCAACTGTGCAAGGAAACACTTCAGCAACTGGAGACAGTAGCGCCCTTGCATTCATTATTACCCCAAACATGTCCTCGTCTGATCTGTCATCTCCAATGCACAGAACAAAATCTGGAATCACTCCCTTTTGTTGCATTGTTGAGAGAAGACGTTCTGCTACAATACCCTTACTCACACCCTGCACCAAAAGTCCAACAAGAAGAGATAGTCAACCACATTTCATGACTAATGAGGCTACAGAAGTCACAACTATAGATGCATGTAAACTAGATCAACTAAATATGACCAACCTAAAATTAGATTAAAAGTTTGAAGATTTTTTATAACTGACCTGAGGTTTTACTTCCACAATGTTTGGACTACTTTTAACAGAGACAGGCTCATTGGCAAGAACACTTTCCAGGTGATCAAGAAGCTCCTTAGCTTGACATGAACCAAAGTCTCGGTCTGCAAACTCGTAGTTCCAAACAAGAGCACTTTCTTTGGCCTCTATGTTAGAACCATCAGTTGTTTCCATATATAATTGCATAACCGGCTCAGCAATCTGTTTCCACTCAAAATCGGGTACTGGAACACATGTTTCCCATTCTGCATTTTGATTTGTCCTGGACAAACAAAGAAGATAAAGTTCAGCTTGAGTACACAAGCAAGCTGTGTCAGAGAAAAGTACTTTTTCTCAACATTCTATCATATATAAAATGAAACATTGAGTTTATTTTGCGATTAACAATAGAAAAGCCAAATATGATCCTCAATCCCATCAAACTTGGGACAAAAGATTCAAACCTTTCATTTTTCTTAAAATTAAGAAATTAAAACTAGTAAAAATGAAAACCATCAATATGATTTGCAGTAACCACAAACTCTTCATGTTCCTAAAACACAAGGTAAAAGGATGTACCTCACGAAATAACCATGCTCAGCAGCAATTCCCATCCTTTCACAAGAAGAAAACCATTCAGTAAGAGTCCTTCTCTCCCTTCCACTTACAATGAAAACACAATTCTTGGTGTCCCTGCACAAGATGTTCAAGATGCCAACAGCTTCAGCATTAGGTGTTGTACTCATGGATCCAGGCTGCACCATAGTACCATCATAATCCAAAAGAATTGCTCGGTGCTTGGTCCTCTTATAAGCTGAAACAATATGTTCCACGGACAGCTTTCTAAAGTTTGGATCCAAAGCAATTACTCGAAAGCCTAAACCAAAACCAATTCCCCAGCATCGCCTCCTTAGATGATCTCTGCATGCCCTTTCCAGATCCTGCAAGAAGCTACGTGCCCAATATGCAACATCATGTGTACTAACATATCTATAATGTTTCTCATGCCGCATCTGCTTTTCAGCCTCTGGAACCATCAGTGCAGAATCCATAGCTTCAGCAACAGCATCAATGTTCCACGGATTCACTCGAATTGCCCCACTCAGTGAAGGGGAGCAGCCAATGAACTCGGACACCACCAGCATACTCCTCTTTTGAGTAAGTGAATCTGTCCCTAAGATCTCATCTATCTTCTCACTTCCTTGTCTACAAATGATGTATTCATAGGGTATAAGGTTCATCCCATCTCTCACCGCTGTAACAAGGCAACATTCAGCAATCACATAATAACCAATTCGCTCATAACTCTGAAGTGGTCTATCAATCAAGACTACAGGTGTGTATCCAGACCTTCCAAATGTATTGTTTATCCTCTTCACCGTGGCATAAGTCTCACTTTGTACCTCCTGCACATCCTTTCCGCGGCCTCTTGCAGGGTTTGCAATTTGGACCAGCACAACTCTGCCCCTCTTATCAGGATGTTGCAAAAGCAATTGTTCCATGGCCAAAAGTTTTAAGCTGATTCCTTTGAAGATATCCATGTCATCAACCCCGAGCAGCACGGTTTGATCTCTGAACTGCATTTTTAACTCTGCAACCTTGCTTTCTGTCTCAGGAAGACTCATGACTGATTGGAGCTGACCTATATGAATACCAACAGGAAGAATCTTAATGCTCACAGTTCTTCCATAGTACTCAAGACCAATGTAGCCCCGCTTGGATTGGTAAGAAATTCCAAGCATTCTACTGCAACAGGAGAGGAAATGCCTGGCATAATCAAAAGTATGAAACCCAATAAGGTCAGAATTCAGAAGAGCTCTAAGAAGTTCGTCCCTCACAGGAAGGGTTCGGTATATCTCAGAGGAAGGAAAGGGACTATGGAGGAAGAATCCCAGTCTCACCCTGTTAAATCTCTTTCTCAAAAATGTTGGAAGTACCATCAGATGATAGTCATGAACCCACACAAAGTCGTCATCAGGGCTAATCACTTCCATCACTTTATCCGCAAATATCTTGTTCACAGAAACATAAGCTTGCCAAAGGGACCTATCGAATCTACCCCCAAGATCAGGCGACAGAGGAAGCATATAGTGAAATAAAGGCCACAGATATTGTTTGCAGAATCCATGGTAGAATTTACTAAAGAGCTCAGGAGGAAGAAAAGTGGGCACGCATTTGAAAGTGTCCAGCAAGTACTGAGCAACATCATCTTGCTCACTCGGATCAATCTCTTCTTTAAGGCAACCAATATAGATAGTTTCCACATCATCCCCGAGACCATCTTGTAGCTGCAAAAGAAGTGCGTCCTCGTCCCAAGTGAACTCCCAAGTACCATTGTCTTTTCTGCGTGCCCTCAGTGGAAGCTGGTTACCCACAATGATCATCCTCTCTTGCGAAACTGAGGATGGAGTATCAGAGCCAACACTGTTGCTGGTCTCATCATCTAGTTCAGACAGTACTCCAGCTACAGTTGCCACTCGAGGTAGCCTTTTCTTCTCGCGACCGAAACTTGGGGAGCCGCAGGAAGTAAGATCTAACAAGTTGGAATATGACCTTGAAACCATTTTGATGATGGCCAAGTGATGAGCTTTGGTGGACAAGATGCAGAAGCAGACTTGTATTAATTCTTCACTTCACAGTCCTGCAAACAATCATAATAAGGATGAAATTTCAGAAATCTGAAAAAAACTTAAAAGACATTTATACCCTGAAACCAAAAAGTCCAGCAGAATCAGAATAGTCTAATGTTACATTACAAGGAAGGTCCATAACAAAAGTTTTATCTGTTTTCTTTTCCACCTCAGGATTTCAGAAAATTCAGGTTTGGCACATGGTACTCTGGAGAAAATAGCAGAGAGGGAGATAAATCTAAAATCTCACACTAGAACAGTAAAACCCCTCCAGCTAGGCTTCATAGCAGTTGTATACTTTAATGACAAATTATGCTTCAAAGATTACCACCTTCGACGACAAAGGTAAGCATAGCAACAATTTGAGAAAATCCTAAACAGAGAACGATTGAATCTATTAATAGAATTAATAATAATAATAATAATAATAATAATAATAATAACAATAGTAATACCACCTACCAAAGAGAAAAAAAAAATCGTGCTGTAACACTGAGAATTGGGGCAGAGCTAAGGATGGCTGCGTGGACACTTAAATTGATCCAAACACCAAGATGTATAGAAATGCAGATTAGCCCATCTTCCGTTGCTAAACGAAGAAGCTCAAAAGAGGCCAAAGTAGGAAAAAAGATGAATGAATGAACAGAAGAGGAAGAAAGGGAGAATCTTTTGACAAGGCAACGAAGAAAATGGTAGTCTTTGAAAAGAAGAAGCAAGACAGAGGCGGTGTGAGTTGAGATATGAGAGACAGACACCAAAAGATTCTTCTTTCCTTTCTCTTCTCAGTCACACACAGAAACACTGAGCTTAGTGAGCAATGGCGTCAACTGGGAATCCCTTCTCTCTTACTTTTTTCTACAAAAACAGAAAACTCATAGTGATATTTTTTGCCTCCAGCACCCAACTAACGACAAATTTGATGTCTTTATACAAAGAACTTGATTCTCTCCCTCTCCTCAAACACACGCACACATCCTCACCATGTCTCTTTCTCAGTGATGTGTGATGACACCACTACCCCAACACAGTAAACTCCAACATCCTTAACCACGGTTAGTTTTCCTTAATGACAGATTAACTTCACCTAACCCTGCTCAAATGTGACGGTGGTGCTGCTTCGTTGCTACCACTAAGACCCGTTTAATGTCCCACAGCGCGTGTAACCACGTCACAAATTTTCCAGTTCCAGCATATATTCCTTTGTCATTCTCTTGTTTACAAAGAGGGCTTCTCTGTCTTTTTAAGGTCCAAACACATTCTAACTAACCCCTCAAACTAATTTCATCTAAACTACTGTTTCAGTTTCTTAATCTCGATATTACTTTTACTCTTATTTCTGGCCAGATTCACGTAGGATAACTCATTAATAATTCATTATGTTGCGAATAGTGTTTGAATAACTTTTTTAAAAATTTATAAATTTACTCCAAGCAATCATATATTGAAATTCTTAAATTTTATTTAATATTTTATAACTTGTACAAAATTGGCCAAACAACTCATCATAATTGCACTATTGGAGATTCTAATTATTAAAATGTTTAATTTGTAAAAATTATCAACAAGGATGACCTTAGAAGTTGCTGTAGTATATATTAGACCCGCACTGTCTCATTTCTAAAAAATATGATTCAAATCTTGAGAACAAACTAATTCTTAATCTGGTTAAACATATTTGGTTGAATTTTTATAATTTTTTTTTTAGAAACTATAAAGGAAGACTAATAAAATATATGATTCAAATCTTGAGCATTTTTTACTTCTTTTCAACCATGGAGACTCTCATAAGTAAAATTGTAAAATATGTATGGTTATTAATAAACTCTCTCAAAAATTATGTTTATTCTTGTGAAAAATATCCTTCATAACTAAATTTTATTGGAAAGATTTATTTCGACCACGGATATAGCAAGTTTTACAAACACTATTAATAAACTAACGTCATTAGATAAGTCTGTATACTATCAACTAATTAAATTAATCTGATTTTATCTTGCTTTAGATTAAAATTAAATGAATCCATAAATTATTGTTTTTAATATTTAAGGATGATTTTAATTTTAAAAAATAAAGTTAATAAAAATATTAAAGTTGAATTAAAAAAAATGAGCAATGTTATATCTTTTACCCAGTTGGTTTTCAGGAAATTGATTTGGAAGAAAACTAAATGAATGAGAATGGGATGATAAATTCTGAGCATATACTTAAAGGATAAAATTGGAAGAAATTATTTTGGTATAACATATTAGAAAACATCATGAAACCTTGTCGCATCGTGCATCTGAACTCCACAACTGAAGTCATAACTAGTTTTATCACTACGCCACAGAAACCATCCAATGACGTGTTTGTGCGCGTCCTTTTCGATAGAATTGACCTAAATATAACGATCCGAATCCCTAAATTTTGTTCCTTCGCACAAAAGTTATTAGCATTGTTTTTTACACAACTTTTATTATTAACTGGTCCAATGTAAAGAATGGTCAAACGATTAAGACAAGTGAAGACTAAATATTTTAATTACTTTAAGTTATAATATATATAAAAAACTATTCTTTATTTTCCTAAAAAATCTAAGTTTAAGAAATTTAGGATTTTCTCTAGGTTTATAAAGTGGTAACTTTTTCTATAATGTTTAAAAATCATAGTATAGAAGATAACAAAATTTTAGATTAATCCTGGCAAATCATATTTTTTTATGCTAGTAAGTTTTTATTCTCATCTATATGTTTATATTTTACGTTGTTTTTGGTTTCTATGCATGAATTTTTTATGATATAATAACAAAATGTAAATTTTTGCTATCACGAAATTGCAATAATGTGTTTGGATTTTGAATTATACTTCGTTCAAACAAGTTAGAATTCTCGTAATTTTTTCAATTTTTAAAAAATCATAATTTTAAGGCAAAAGAAGTTATTATAATTTAATCAATTTGAGTTTACGTGAGTAAAACTTTATATTATATAACTGAGTATATTTGCTGTTGATTTTGTTCATGTGTAATTATTTTAAGGATTTATTTTTTAAATATTTAATTATTTGGGATGTTGAATAATAGGTTTGATTAGACTTAGAGAATAACAATCAATTGGACTAGAGCATGTTTATTTTAAATTGAATTTGAAATAAAAGAGTTGTGTTTTCGAAATAGTTAATTTTTATTCAGCTGTGCTAAATATTTGACTTAAGTGATGATATATAGTGTTATTCTACATGTTAATCACCAAAGTGTTTAACTTTTCAATATAGCATTTAATTTACCTCTGAAAAATATAGTGTTATAGAGTAGTTGAACTATTAAGTAAGTAAAATATCACATTTCACTGATTTTAAAGTTATATGAATGAAAAGCTCGGGAATATTCAATGAACTATTTTATTTCTTGTAAACTATCTTGTGAGTAAGCATGTTATAACTTTAAATTAGGATATTGATCATCTTCGTACAAAAAAACAAATTGAAATGCACTTAATAAAATATATAAAGCATCTGATACTTACTCTATTTAGCATTAATTAGGAAAATTAGTACAAAAAATGAGTATAAATTTATGAAAAAGAAGAAGTTACCTTACCTGGCTGTGTCGCACAAAGGCCCGACCAAAATTATTTCTCTGCATACATAAGAAGGATATTTTTGTAGGGTTTTTCTGCTTCATGTTTGATGTACCTGCAGATCTAGGAGAAAATTAATAGTGTCCTTTTATGTTATGTGCATCCCAAATAGTTATTAGTTTAGATAATTGGTTGTGATATGTTTCATAAAATTTGGTTCCATGGAAACTTCAATCAAACATCTGGACCCAACATGTTACATTAAAATAGTAACGTGTAACAAAATGGTTTACGTGATCCAATGACTAAAAAACTACCTAGCACAATTATTAATGACGTGTGATTCCTAGTCAAGTTCCAGATCACTACATCTTATCTGTTGTGGTCGCAAATTCTGCAACATACACTTTAATTAATGCCTGATTATATAAAAACTTCAATTTTTATAGACGGATAACGTAAAGAAAAATTATGCCATTAACTAATTAGAATTTATGTTAAATATAATGTTTAAAATAATTACTATATATATCATAATCCTATCGGATATGATTGAACAGAACTAATATGGGTTTATGTTAAAAACTCACAATAAAAATATATTAGTTGCACTTTTCATAGGAAAAAACGCATATATATATTTTTTTATTTTTAACCCCGTGGAAATTTATTTATCGTATATCTACCTTTTTCACATTTCACCAACTCATTAAAACGTCTGAAGAAACATTTAATGCAGTTATGCTTTCAAAGTTTTCTCTCGAACAAATAAAGAGAATGAAAACTAAAACTTCATAGGTCAAATCACTAAAATATATGATTTTTTTCTTATTTAGATATAAACATCTATACGACGCAGAAAGAAAGATAAAAAGTTTTAAAGATAATAAATGTGATAAGTAATGTCATAAGAACTAAAAGATCAATGAAATAAAAAATAATTATATGTTTTTATAAGTATTCCCTTTATAATCTCTTTACTAAGCTAGTGTGTCATCGTACAGACGAAAAAACGAAATTAAGTTTTATGATATTTTGTTTACTTTATTTTTCATTTTTGTGAGTATTGTATTTAGCTTAACTTATGTAATTAAATAGTTTAATAGCTATAGCATTGACGTGAAATAGAAAACATACAGAAAAATTATAACTATTCGTTCGTTCTCTTTCCTCGTATTCCTATTTCACTGTTTAAGAGGTTATCTAGCTAATGAAACTTTATGACTGAAGAAGCCCGATGTTATTTTATCTAGTAATTGTGTTCTCAATAATATATATACATATAATATATATACATATAATATATATATATATATATATATACATAAATTTTTTATATGGAGATTTACAAAAACATTAAAAAATTATGCTTCATTGTTTTAAAAAGATATATTCAAATTTATTTTTCAAATTTTATAATAATAAATATATATACTCTCTATAATAACATTATAGTAAAGTAACACAAGTATAGCAGTAAAAGTAATAAGAAGAATAAAGTATGGTGAGTTTAATTGGGTTGTCGGCGTAAGATTTAATATTTTTCAAAATCACGTAAGGAATAAAAAGAGAGAACAATATTAATTTATCAAATAAAAAAGGCATTAAATACACAGTTCAAGCATCTCACACAAATCACCCCTCGTTTTTAAATAAAATTTAATTAATTTAAACTTATGTGAGAGAGTATATTACGAAAGTTAGGGTGATTTATGTTTAAGAAAGTGACTATACGAGAAGAGAAAAGAAAAGTATGGAAGAAGAGTGGGATAGGAGAGAAGGTTGTTCTTGTTCTTGTTTGAAGAAGAGTTGTGTTCGGCAACGTCAATGATTTGCCTGCCACTATTATATAATAAGCTTATCATTATTCTGATTCCGTTAAGTTGCTTCTCCATGTCCAGTCATCATGTCCACTTAGCTTCAATCACTTTTTAAATCACAACCATCATCACTTCTACCATACCTCATGCGTCATAATAACCCTTATTTTTTTCTCACTTACACACTTACTACTTTTTTTCTGTTTGAAAACTCAATTACCCATTTTCTAAACTTTTAATATTTTAAAAATTTCCCCTTTCCTCTCAAATACAATTTGGTAATATATTTTTCTTCTTATTTATGTAGACTGATTATATAAAAATTTCTCGTATTGAAATATTTTGTTCTGTTTTTTTTTTTTTAATTCATATTACTAATATAGTGCATGATATACACTTTAATAAGTTTTTTTTTTTTTTTTTAATTTTTTTTTTTTTTTATTTAAAAATTTGAGAAAATATAAAAGGGAAGGTTTTTTGGGCAGATAATTTTTTTTAAAAAATAAAAATTTTAAAAAAATTTATAAAAATAATTTATTTATTTA
>Ga0099824_1002019_pt1 | contig 29429 bp, 20 predicted proteins | sample SiratrowhiteBW_FD_76837 | JGI IMG/M metagenome (GOLD analysis project Ga0099824, IMG submission 76837) | Root nodule microbial communities of legume samples collected from California, USA - Siratro white BW | ecosystem: Host-associated > Plants > Roots > Nodule | place: USA: California... | reverse complement strand
TAAAAAGAATTTAAATAATTTAGAAAAAAAAAAAAAAGGAAAAAAAAAAAAAAAAAAAGATAATAGGTAAGCTTCTAGTAGTATAACCAAGTTAAATTACATATCCAGACAAAAAACAGAAAAAAACTACCATCAACACGCCCCTTTGGGGAGAATTTACCATGTGTACTTATAACCTTTTGCAAACTACCCAAAATCCTCTTTATTAGCCCATCGTTGGTGGCTTAACATTACCACAATATGATAATACAATATTTATTATGTTAACTCAAGTTTAATGAATGCTAGTCAAATTATTAAAAATGAAATCACCAATCCACCTTTTAATCTTGAGGAGGCTGGCAAGGGTTAAATGTGCAAATAAAATTGGCATCAAGTACTGGTATACTCACTTATTGAACTATTAATGTATATCATTAGAACTATTACTCTATATTATTAGCTACTCAGAAATAACATATCAAACATAGCCCAGGTATAAGTTTGATTGCAATTTGTCAAACACTGTATTCATCTGCTTAATTTTTTTACAGCAGTGTACGAGTTATTTACTGGGAAACTTAGATGGTTACCTTTCTTTGCTTGAACATAGAGAAGGAAAATGAGAGAATGACAGATCCCAAAAATCCCATCAAAATATCACCAGCTCCAGGATTAGAGGATGCCTTTGTAAGGTAATATCCTACGATGTAGAAAAAATAATCAACAGAGACAAAGTACAGATATAGTATGCTGAAATAGCATAAATAAAAGAATTGCATGGGAACAGTGGACCAGAGTGAATAACCATATTGTATGACAGATAAAAGGAAAAAATGATTTGAAATCAAACCCCAGGCATACTCTCCATAAAACTAGACATTTGAAGCATCATAATTCCTAATTATTCTTGAACAAAGATAGTACCCTATTGAGTTGAAAGGAGATTTTTGTCTGCTAATGGTTTCAGCTACATCCAAGAAGCACCATGAACACAACTTGTATCATAATATAGATATATTGTTGAGGGTGCTAGATGCAGAAGATGGGAGCTTCTTTAGTGCCGACACTAGGGAGCATATTGTTGATTATCCATATATTGGTAGGCTGTAGGGACGGCTCTTATTGGTAATTCTTGCATAAACAAGGATTCAAAGTAAACTATTATGTCTTAGCCTAAACACATACAGAGACTTCATATTTTGTATTTTCAACCTCTGAAATTATTAGTTCAACCACCTTAAAAAGCCTTTAAATTATAATTTTTTTACTGCGTGAGATCATTTCCAAATTTTCCAAAAAGTGTTACTTATGTCCAAAAGCATGCCAGCTAACCCCAACCGAATCCCATAAGATGATCATTGATTAGGCGTAACCATTCTTAGAAAAGCAAATTTTCTGCAAATGAAGAAAATAACATGGCATCAAAATCCTATTAATTAATGGTAGATTCTCCTATTAGAAGAACCTTTCACTATGTTCAGTTGATGCATGGTCTTAAACAAATGCTTTAGAAACTTGAAAGTGACAAGCCAAGTCTTAATGAGATTAGGATTCAGTACAATGCATACCGCTTTGAAGCTTGGGACAGGCGTGTAGAGTAAAGTCCTTGCCAAAGTCTTAAAGGTAGGAAACTACTTCCCATTCAAACGGATAAGAACATTAAGTTTGAGAAAATGTTTTTTTTTTTTATCTTTTTAATTACAAAAATGCCATCTTGTTTCCATTTTGCTTCCCACGTATAGAAAATTTTGTATAGGAAACAATGAAATCAATTTTTTATTACTTTCTTATAATTCTTGCAATCATTATTTCCTATAGCCCTATACAAATTTTTTAAAACAGAACATTCAAAACGAAAGAATTTGAATAAAAATAAGGTGGCCTTTTTTATTTAAAAGTGAAAAAATTAAAAAATTCAAACTGAACAGCTCCTAAGAAGGTACTTGGGCTTTTATTTCTTATTTTCTTTTTCTGTTTTCGCTTTTTAAATACAAAAATGTCACCTTGTATTCAATCTATGTTTTAAAAAAATTGAACAGGAAACACAGAAAATAACTGTTTTCTCTGTTTTCCATTACCAAACAATCTTCCATTAGCCATGATCTATAAGTAATATATAACCTAAAAGAGTAAATAACCAAATCAACAATTAGCTTGGGGAAGAAATAAATAAGAACTTGTTTTTCATCTACATAAACCATGACATTAGGGTAGTAGGGATTTACAACTTGCCTAGTAGTAAGCAAACAAAGCACACGTATTATATTGAGGATGTCAATCAAACAATGGTAGGATTAACAGAAGTTACGATTAGTTCAACAAATTTTGGGTAAAAGAATTAAGATATAAATCCATGAGTTAGCACTAATGACCTTTAAATGGATCTGTGGCTCACAGACCCCAAGTAAACTTGGTGCTGCTTTAGAAAAAGCATATTGGAGAACATTTCTACACACAAAAAATCATTCTATTTCCTCTGAAGTTATTTTCATTATGTCTATTACATATATCATGTCGACTAGAGTGATCCAAGCACTCCAATAATACGATATCTTAAACGGACCTTAAATCACTTTTTTATTTACTCTTCATATTTATACATAATAAGAAACAATTCATAACAAATTTAGGCCATTACATAATAGTATCGTTTGATAAATTTTCATCACACTCTGCTACATTAAACTGAAAGCCTTTAGTGACATAACTCTACATTATCATAAGTATGGGGCTGTTGTATATCCAACCAAATCAGTTGAGCTTAGCTCAGTTTACCTTTACATTAGGAGAAAGTCATTCGATACCTCATTGTCCTACTAGAAGGTTTTTACCTACTTGATTTGAACAGTAAATAGTTCGCTACCTATTACTCAACTTTCCAGCAGACTTCAAATGCTTATCATAAATGATAAGTATGTACACTGTGCAGTTAGAATAAGTTCGAAACTAGTAATTTAAATCTCATGTTTCTTTTCTAGTTGAAATCAGCAAATGGGAACCAAAATTCAGGGAAACCTACATAATAAGTAACTAATAGTTATCTTCCAATCATACCTAGCACAGGTTCAAGTCCTGACTTGGAAAAATACCCAAAAGCAAATGCTGTCAGATCAGCTGATAATGCACAGCAAATTATAGGATGGAAGACCTTCTTCACATTCGATGGCAACCTGGAAAAAGAATAGCAAGAATTAGTGAAATTTTAGAAAAGATAAAATTTCAAAAATAACAGATAGCAGAAAATTTTAATAGCATTATCATGGAAATAGGAATACTCTCTTCTTTTAATGCCTTTTCGGGAGAAATCTTGTACGAGGGAAAAAGCAATGGTCTACTTGTATATGCAGCAGTGAAAGGAAAATATTTACCCGGAGCCAACCATGTAGCCTAACACAGTGGCTGCAAGCAAAAACGGAAGGCATGTTCTGGCACTTGTACCCAGAGCTATAGGGTAAAACAAGGCAGAAACAAAAGATATAATGAGAACAGCAGTCCATGTCCACACTTCAAAGGCAGAAAATGGAGACGGCTTTCCCATAGGCTCAGCTTCTACCAATTCTGTTTTCACAGCATTTCTTACTGCTATAGCCGTGTAACCAGCAACACAAAGTGTAGCTAGCCATCCTCCAACTGAACAACAATACAAATATCAGTAATTTTCAACACTAATCAGCACAGGCTCATCATAATGCAAAAGATAGGGCAGATTTGACCCTTCATAATTTAAAATGTCATGAGAAGTTTATGAAAAAATGCTGAGAGTAACTAAAAATTAACTCTAAATAATCAAATTGGTCCCCCAAAAACAGATAGGTTATTAAGGGTAATTTGAGGAACTAATAGTTCCAAACTGAACACCAAATAAAACAGTAATAAAGTTATGCAACCCAAAATAAATATTTTATACTTTCAAGTATAAAATATTTTATACTTTCTAGTACTGACAATATCTCAAGCGTTTAAAAACCAAATTGGACTTCAACCCAAAAGGCGGCAACTTTAAAAGCAACTCAGCAAGAAAGAAAAGAAAGAAGCTTTGACCTAAAATAAGGCCAATTTTGAGACCAGAGGCAGCGGGAACATCTTTGACGGCAAGGGGCAGAACAACGAGAGAGGGAACATAGAAGAGCGGAAGCCATCTCTGAATGAACAAAAGCGCCGGCTCGAAGAAGCTCACCAATGCCGCAGCGGCAGAGGGCACGGTGGCGTCGAGAGTAATGAGAACCGAGAATATGCAGAACATCCCAAACAAGGCGCTGGGGAATTTGATCGCCGCGGCCACGAACGCTTGCTTCAGAAACTTGTCCGCCGCCAGAATAAGGCCCAGGGACACCGCCAAATGAAGAACACCCACAACCTAACAAGTAAAACAGAAGCTGAAACGGTTTCCGTTGAATGAAAGAGTGACACGTGGAAAGAAGGACTCACGGTTTGGGTGAGCGAGGAGGAGTTGGAGGTGCTTCCGGTGTCGGCTTGGGAGAATTTTGGCGGCACGTGTCTGGTTTTGCGGGCTGGGTTAGAGAGCGATGGTGAGAAAGTGGTGAAGGAAATGGTGCGGTTGGGAAGGGTGTTGAGAGATGAGTTGGGGAAAAAGGTGCGGCGGAAGAGTGAAGGGGAGGCAGAGGGTGGTTTGAGTTTGGGAAGTGAAAGGGGTAAAGAGTGTGACACTGTGGTGGCCATGGAAACAGACACAGAGGTAGACATCGTGCGACTTGAACGAGGAGAGAAAGAAAGAGTTTACATTTTTGTGGGACTTGAGAGAGAGAGAGAGAGACATACAGAAAAATTGTATGGACACAAAGAAGGTGGGATGAGATGAGAGTGTCCAACCATCAAAGATCAAAGCTTCATCCTATTCAAACTGTCAAAAGTTCATAATTCACTGTTTAGATCAAAATCACGGTTTCTTTACTATCATGGCTTTTGATTTGTTTTTCTCTTCACCAAAAAGTCGTCTCTGTCATGCAGATTTCTATACGATAGATAAAAATCAATTAAAGACTTGTTCATAAAATAAAAATGAAATAAACCAACCTCCACAAAAACTAAACCAAATTAACTTTCTAGTTATAGGTTAAAACTAATTTTTATAAATTCTTTTCCTTCGTAAACATAAGGTTGATGATAAGATCGAGTTCCCTATTGAGGAAACACAAAAGTTTTATAATTGAAGATTACAAGAAAAATACGAAAAATAAAATAAAATTAACTTTTTCATAAATTAAAATTAATTTACACATAATTAAAAATAAAATGATTAAGTTAATTCTTTTTTAACTTTTATTTTTCTTTCATTAAATTATTTTTAAAAGAAACTCATCAAAACATAGTTTTAATTTATTTTATCACTGTAAGGTTGTAAGGTCGGTAAATCCTATACAATTATTTTAGTATTTGGTTGGGTATGTGTTCTTTACCTTAATCTTCTATCTTAACTTGTTGGAGTTCACGTCTCCAAGCTTTTGATATCGGAAGGGGTTTCTGCAAGTATTTCAACACTTAAGTCAGTGATCAATCCAATTAATCTAAAGGATTCAAGGATTAAGATTTTGTTACCTGGTATCATGAAACTATTCTTGTATTTATAGACTCACAATGGGTCTTCCTTATATGGATCAAAATCTCGGGGCCATATAGGCCTAATCACCCTCCTAATCTAAATTAAGGTGGTAATTGTCTTGTGTCTATTGGTATTAATTTGTTTCAAAGTAAAGGCGACGATGAAGCTTACTTTTTCGGTCAAGCCAAGATACCACGATGGTAGAGGTCTCGACCGTACGGAAATCTGGGGAGTAGCCCCCTAAGTCATCGAGGAGTGTGATGTCCGAGGATAACTTCAAATAGAGTCATAACCGAATACTGAATGTAGGCGTCTTGATATTGTAGTCGTTAACGATTAGCATTTGTGACTCTTCAAGGTCGAGGCACTTGAAGCGTAGTGACCTTTTGATAAGGGTACTCGTGTTTCACGCCATGTGAAGGGTCACGTGATTTGGTCCATTGATGGATCGCCTATCCAATGGTCAAGAAGTTGCAACGGTTCATCTCCTCCCACTCCCTATAAATAGCAGTAGTGGTGGCCCATTTTAAGTCGTAATACCCCTTTGTTGTCGTCAATTTGCCTAGTTCTTGGCACTAGCCTTTGTGGTATCTTCTTTCGGGGTAAATAAATGGCTTCCTCTGCTTCTGATTCTTATTCATCTTCGAGGTCTTCGAGTGGATTTGTTGAGTTGACTAAATGGGTTAGTTTGGGGTCAGGAAGGTTAACCCCATTGGCGACTCTCTTAGTAGTAGTGATTCTCCAAGGTCAAGTCGTGAGTCAGTCGGGGTTGAGGGGGTGTAAGGGGCACTGAGTCGTCCTTAGCGGTTGATAACGACAACAAAGGGGATGTCGACGAAGTCATCCCTTTTGAGGACGATTGGGTAGATCCTGAGGGTCGCCAAATGGGTTCTAAGTTTAGAATGTCATCATCTTTAAGATAGTTTGCTGATATTATAGATATAGTAGAATCTTCAGTAGCCGACAATTTTTTTCGCTTTGTCATTGTTCATCGTTTGACCTTGTATATCACAGCCGGGGTAGTTTGACTGTTCACTTCTTCTGTTTATATTCTCATGTAATAAAGGACATACACTTTGAGTTTGTCATGGCAGTACTTAAAGCCTTGAATCTGGCTCCCTCACAACTTCACCCCAACAACTGGGCATACCTTCAGGCCTTCCAAATGTTAAGCTCGGCTCCTAGTTTAAGCACGACTCTCGTTATTCTCATTTATTATTACTATACTCATTTCAGAAAACGAGTTGGTTGCTAATCCTTGATTAGCCAATCGAGGAACCGTCTACTCGATCCCTTTACATCTTCATACAAAAATTTTAAACACGGGTTCTTTAAAGTGTTAGTCAAAGGAGGAGGTCAGTCTTATGTATATAGTGATGATATCCCTAAGTTTCTCTTATACTGGACTAGGAACCCTACTCGGTATCGATGTTGACTGATATCCACCATGATAAGTAAGGACTTCGCAGTCATGGTGGTCTTAGACGAACTTTCCTGTAGAATTTTCACCTGAAGACTCCTCGGTACCTTTTGGTCACAACACCACAATGACAATATTCACGATATGGTTTTTCATTTACTCTCTCGTTTTGTTGTTATCTTGACTAAGTGATTTTTGGTTTGGGCATATATTCTTGCCGACACGAATTTGTCTTGCGACAAAAGTTTTTTCAGAGACTTACTCGAAAAGAGGCATCCTTATGCTGCCCATAAGGGAAAATGGTTGGCATACTTGATAGTTGTCACAGAGGTGGAGCACTCATCCCTCCTTCAAACTCTTGGCATCACAAAAAGGACACAGAAGTCATCCTGTCGACATTTTGACCACTCCTCTTCTTGGTGTTCCCTGAATTGTCTTTGTCCTTCTGTTGTTGTCTGTGATTGCTCCTCTGTCATGGACTTTCTAAATCAAAGCATCATGATTTCAAATCAAATTATTCTTGACTTGAGTGATTCAGAGAAAGAGCCCTATAACTCCTCATTCGTCACGGAGCTTAACAATGCTTTTCTGGAGTTGTGCTTGTTCACCTTACTAGTTAGCCAAAACATAGGTGACGGGTTGTTGAAGAAAGGATCTGATGCAGTAGAAAAGTTTAAGGCTGAGTTGGCTTAATATGGTCCCGACTTGAGAGTCGTGACCATGTGATGCATGACAAATTTTGGGTTTAAGTTCTGAATGTTGAGGGTAACTTTGCCAAACCTCTCCATGAAAGTCCTAAGAGGTTCCTCCTTTTCTTGTTGCAAATTGACTAACACTATGGACTTTAGATGATGAGGTCATCTGGTGGCAAATTGGGCTCCAAATTTTGTCACCAGCATGTCAAAGCAATCGATGGCATTAGTCGGCAAATGAATAAACCAACTAAGCACCGCCCCTTTCAAAGAAGTAGGGAAAACTTTGCAAGAAAATTTACATCATCAGACGTGTATAAACCGATTAGGGTGACACACACATCTATTTATTCGTCAAGGTATGTGGAGCCATCATATATGTCCAAAGTAGGCCCTTTCCAGTTAATAGGAAGCTTTGTTTCCATTATGGTCTCGGTAAAAAGGTGTCAGCGAGAGGATGGGCCAAACGTGTTCATTGATGTTGGGGTTTTTGACATTGCGCAGGAGTTATCCTCGTCTCCTTTCGCAGGAATGCCTACTCGTTCGACCCTGAAGGGTCATTCTAGTCTGTTTCCACCCTCTCAGTGGCTTTTATCCTTTGTTTTAGTCTATCATTCTCTTCTTTTAGGGCATTCTTCTTCTCTGTGATCTTTCTTTTTAGGGTCTCCATCTTGCAACACAATTTCAACATTAAAGTCATTAAGTCAATGTAGTTGGCTTGTGGTTCTTTTGATGCTGCCTATCTCCCATATTTCTCGTAATCACCATGTGATTGGACAAGGATAAACACAGCCCCACGGTAGGTGCCAAAATGTTACTACAAGATTGGTAAACCCTGCACAATCACTTTAGTCTTTGGTCAGTCATGTGCTCTTCACCTCAGTCTTCTCTTCTCAACTTGTTGGGGTTCACGGTTCCAAGTTCTAGGTCCTGGGAGGGATCTTTGCAAGTACTCTAATACTCAAGTCAGTAATCGGTTCGAGTAATGCAAAGGGTTCAAGGATTAGGTTGTTATGGTAAGACATTGCTATGAATTTGAGAAAGAATATTTTATTCAATTTGAAAATTGAATAGCGCACTGGCTTCATAGCCTTTTAAAAACAAAAAATCATAACTTACCCACAATTTACATGATCTAAATATGTGTAGATGAATCCTTAAAAATAAGGTAACTTCCGCCTAAACGTGCTCAATAAATAGGAAACTAGAAACAGTAATGGAAAACTGGAAAATAAAGCATTTAGTTTACCGCTGAAGCATCAACCATTCCTAGTATACTCCGTAACTTCAAAATTGTTCTAACTTGAGAAGCTTTGTCATTATATCTGCAATCTGATCTTGAAAATTACAGTAACTCAACTCCACAACTTTGTATCTTGTTAGATCCCTAAGAAAATGAAACTGTATATCAATATGCTTGCTCCTTCCATGAAAAAACTTGATTCTTAGACAGTTTTGTACTAGGATTGTTGTCAAGCTGAATCAGGGTACTCTTCTCTTCTTTGTGACAAAGTTTTTTCAGCACCCTTCTCAGCCAAATACATTGGCAAGCACAATATGCAGTTTCTATGTACTAAACTTCAGTAGTAGATAATGTCACTATAGGTTATTTCTTAGAAGCCAATGAAATAGCTCAAAACTAAGTAAGAAAACAAAACTAAAAGTATTATTTTGATCATCCAAATCACCAACAAAACCATTATCAGTATAAGCTATTAAATTTATGTAGTCACCTTTTTTGTAGAGAATTACAAGCTTGGTTGTACCTTTCACATACCTTAACAGTCTTTTTACTGCAATCTAATGAGAGTCGTTTGGATAAGACATAAATTTGCTGATAAGACTCACTCCATACATCATATCAGGTCTAGTTGCAGTCAAGTACATCAGACTACCAACCAATTGTTTAAATAAAGTTTCATCAACTTTGGTTCCAACTCCATTCTTTGTCAACTTTGTGTTTGGAACTATAGGATTCTGAACTGAATTGCTTTTATCCCCTCCAATTCCTTGCTAAAATTTCACGGGCATACTTTCTCTAACACACAAATTTTCATTTGAATTTTGTATCACCTCAATCCCAAGAAAGTACCTCATTCTTCCCAAATCAGACGTGTCAAAATCCAATATCATTGAATTCTTAAAATCATCACACATATTTTTGTCATTTCCAATATATATTAAATAATCAACATAAAGAATTACTACTAAAATGTTTCCTCCTTCTTTCCACTAAGTGAATAATGTGTGTTCACATGAGCACCTTTCAAAATGTGCATGAACAAAATAAGCATCTATCTTGTTATATCATGCCCTTAGTGCTTGCCTAAGCCATACAATGTTTTTCTTAGCTTGTAAACTTTGTCTTCTTCACCTTTCTTCTCATACCCCAATGGTTGTTACACAAAGATTTCTTCACTGAGTTTATCGTGAAGAAATGTACTTTTACATATAACTAAAGTCATCCAAGTTATTTTGTAATGTTAAAGCAAGGATTAATCGAATGGTGTGAAGTATAGCAACTGGAGTAAAAATTTTAGTATAATTTACTCTGTACTATTGTGCATACCCCTTTGCCACTAGTCTTTCCTTGTACTTGTGTTATCTCTCCATTCTCATTGAGTCTAGTCTTGAAAACTCACTTCGCTCCAATTAGTTTCACTTCTTATGGTAAACCAGTTAGTTCCCAAGTTTTTTTTTACTATTTACTCAATTTTGGCCATCATTGCATCCCTCCAATTTTTACTCTTGACAGTTTCTTTATATGTAAGTGGGTCAGCTTCAATAAGCATTATCATATCATTTTGCCCATCTTCATCTGATAAACCTTAACCTATTTCAAAGTCTATCATCCATGATGGTTCTCTTCTTACCCTTCGTTCCTTCAATATTGATAACTAGTCCTCATTTGATTCACTAGAAGTATAACCACTTGCTAGTGAATCTTCTGCAATTGATTCATTAGGAATAGAACCATAACCAATTTCACTTGAATCAACATCATTGCCTTCTAGTTCCTCTTCAATGTCACTTTCAACATCTTTCCACTTTAAATCATCCAATTTGCATTCTTCTTCACTTCTATTCCAATTTCAGCATTCATCTTCTTGAAATATGACATCCTTACTAATGATGATTTTATAAGAATGTGGGTCATATAATTTGTACGCTTTTGATTCATCACTAACTCCTAAGATAACACATTTCTTGTTCTTTTCATCTAACTTACTTCCTTTTTGTTCTGGAATATGTGCATGAGCTACACATCCAAAAACTCTAAAATAATCAACTGTTGGCTTCACACCACTCCATGCCTCCTTCAGAGTTTTTTTCTATACAACAACAGTAGGACATCTATTGAAACTATGTGCGCTCCACCTCACAACTTCAACCAAAACATTTTAGGAACACGCTTCTCTACCAACATAGAACGTACAAATTTCATAATTGTACTATTTTTGCTCTCTGCAACTTCATTTTGTTGAGGAGTATAGGCTATACTCAATTGTTTATTAATACATTGATCTCTATAAAAATTATCAAACTCATTTAAGATAAATTCACCACCTTCGTCTGTCCTTGAACAAGCAGTAGATGCATCATTTTCCTTTTCAACACAAATTTTAAAATTTCTAAACATGGTAAAAGCTTCTGACTTGTAAGAAATAAATTCAAGTTTTACAAGTGAAATCATTGATAAAACTTAGGATATACCTTTTGTTGCTATTTAATATTCATATTATTATTTATGATATTATTATTATTATTATTGACTTATATGATTAAGAATATTATTATCATATTTAATATTATTATTCTCAATTATTATTATTATTTTATTATCATTAATAATAATATTATATTTAATCTTAATATTAATGTTATTAAGAATAATAATATTAGCATTATTAATATTATATTATTAATATTGTTATTAATATTACTTTGATATTATACTTATTAATATTATTATTATAATTAATTTAATATTAATATGATTATTAAAATTATTATTAATATAATTACTATTATTATTAATATTAATATTATTTTAATACTATTACTATTATACTTTTTAATATAAGAAAAATAATAATAAAAAAATCATATTAAAAATAATATTAATGAATATATGATTGCAAATTTATATATTGATATAGTGCTTGAAAAAGGTAATTATTTTCTTTTAAGCTTTTAACTTTCATTCTCTAATTAATTTGCTTTGTGCATCTATAGGCTCCACTCCTTTTTATTTTCAACAAGATTCCAATATTCTTTAAAGTGAAAAAATTTCTCCATCAACATTGCCCAGTAATCATAACCATCAAATTTGGGAATAAGAAGTTATACGAAGCTAATGATACCACCACCTTCTTCCATTTTCTTAACCTTTTTCTTCATAACCTTATCCATTATTGAGTACAAACATCGAGAATAATTCATATTCACTTTGGTGTGGTTATGAGCATTACAATAGTTTCCCGGGGAGCGGAAAAAACGAAGAAAAGTGGTGGAGAATAGCACTACAAGGGAAGGAAGAAGAATAAGCAAAGTTGCTACTGTATCGCCATACACTATAATATTTTGTCTTTGTTTTACTAATATAATAATAATATTTTTAATTATACAAATGTCATTTGCTAAACTTATAATAATTAATATTAACATTTTCAAATTCAATTATTCAATTTATTATTTATAACTAGAAAAAATATATATACTTTTGTATATATGTATTTACGATTTTATTACATTAAAATATATATAATTTTATGGTTTTTTATAGTTTTTATTTTTATAAATTAATTACTTAATTAAAAAATGAAATTTAATATATATATATATATATATATAATTTTATAAAAGTAGTAAAAAATATATAGTTCTTATTTTTAAAAAGAGAAATTATTTAATTATTTTGAAATAAAGCTATTCAATTATTTATTTTATTAAATAAATTAATTAATTTTTATTTATTAGAGCGTAAAATTGTTTTATTAAAAGATGACATGAAGTTATCAAAATTGTATTTTTTTATACTAGTTGAAACACATGTATCACCCCGTATATATTTGTTTCTATCTTTTTTTTTTCTTATGATATAAATAAAAAACTTATTATTAAAATTATTACTAAAATAAAAGTATTATTAAATTATAAAAGGTAATTATAAAAATAAATAAGTTTTTACAATTTTATTGTAGGTAGTTTTTTATATGATATAGGTGGATTTTCTTATTGTGGGTTGGGTTGTTATTTAAATTTAAAATAACAGTTACCTAAAGGATTAAATGGTATGGGAGAATCTCCTTCATTAATGTTATAGATTCCATTATTACTATCATTTAGTTAATTTTTATTTTATTTCTATTTTCTATACAAAAGTAGATGATGTTTAAGGATTTCTTTTATTTTATTTGTGTGAAGAAGTCTGGTTATTGTTTGAATTACTATATAATATGATAATATTTACGATTTTATTGCTTTTGGTTTGTGATTTTTTAATTTTATTTTTTATGTGAATTGTTGTTTGAGGATTTTTTTTTATGAAAAAATAATTTGTGTTTGAATTTGTTGGTAGATGGTCAAAATGAAAAGAATATAACGTTAAATGGTTTCATTATGAGAGTATATTCCCTTTTAAATATTGTTTGCATATTTAATATTCTACGTTGCAAGAATGAAATATCATTTTGTATATCTCATCGAGATGATATTAAAGAGATGTTTTAAAGTTGTGAGAAGATAAAAATAAAAAATAAAAATAAAGGAACAAACCATGTTTATGGAAATGAATTTTCAATAGTTGTTTGTCAAGAAATAGAAACAAGGAGTTATAAAAAGAAAAATTATGAATGGAATGTTGAAAGATGAAGAGTTGGTGATTATGAACTGCAAATGTATTTATGAGAATATATTACTATTTAATTTGTCTCCTTATTTATCTAAATGTTGAATTTTTTACTCAATATGGAAGAGGTTTAAAGTACCTTACTTATCTTAAAGTTAGATAAAGTATCTTACCTGGAAAAGAACTTGGAATATATCCAAGCAAGTTTGAAGAAATATAAAATTGAATTGAAAAAATGAAATTTTACGTGTGATGATTTGACAAACTAAAATGGAAGATCGCCTACAATTTTTTTGGTTAATAGTTCAAGTATTATTGATACTAGTAAAGTGATTAAGTATGTTAACAAATGAACAATTAAATTTCATGATAGAGGAAGTTAGTGTTAATAATTTTGTGAAAGTAGAAAAGATGTTAGAGATGAAAAAAAAATTGTTTTGTTCTTCTTGTACAACTTATTATCTTAATTTAATTATCAAAGACATTGGTCAACTTTTATAATATCATAACAAATGCTAAAAAAGTCACAACTTTTATATAGGCATACATGACCTAAAATGTATATCACAAAAAAAATGCTCTTGAATCCACATATGTTTAGAAAAATAAACAATTAAAAATCATGCTAGTAAAAATATAAGTAAATAAGTGATGAACTTTGTTTTATACAATGATAAATTTTGGAAATTCATCCAATATTGCTTTAAGTATATAACTCTAGTTGTAAAGGTATTAAGACTTATGGATAGAGATTAAAAATTTATTATGTCATATGTCTACAGAGTTATGAATAAAGTTAATAGTTACATATTTTAAGAATCTAGACTCGGTGATATAAAAATATATGGAATATAATTATTAATATGTATTAGAATTTTACATAGATCTCTTTATATATTTCTTACTATCTTAATCTTAAGTACGCACCTATAATACTCGATTTTTAAAATTAGTTTATATGATTTACATGTGATTATTAAAAAAAATATTATAGATAGAAGAGTTAGCTCAAAGATTTTATGAAGAACATGAAATAGTAATTAAGGATAAGAAACAATATTGTAAATTTTTTAATTAATTTTCATTATTTTGTAAGCAATGGTATTCTAAGAAATACGATAGAAAATGAAGTTTATTTAATCAAATACATACTAAAATAAGAAATTGCTTAAAGCAATAAAGATTAAATATTTTGTCTTTGTTATGTATCTTGAGATGATACGAAATTTTGAGAAATGAATTATTTATAATCTTATTTTTTTTATTTAATATCAAATGAGATGATGGATAAATTATTAAAAATTATTAAATGATGTTTCATGATGAATACTCAGAAATCTTTTACTATTCAAGAGCTAATCCAAGCAAGAAAATGAAGATAAGTATTTGTTCAAACTTTCAAACTTGTATAATTAAGTTAATCATAAATATTATCATGCTCATAAAGTGTTTTTTTATTTCTTTAATATATTTAAGAAATTTAACTGATGAAAAGGAAAAATTTACTAGAATAACATATAAAAATGAAACTGTAGAGATGGATTGAGAAATAAAACGAGATGATAAGAATGAGGTAAAAAATTATCATATTGAAGATAAAAAATAAACGAACTAATATCTATCTCAAAAATTATCCATGAAGGTATAAAATCAGGATATAGGATTTGAAAATTAGAATTCATGTTTTGTTTTTTTAAGTTAAACACTTGAACCATTTAATTTCATTTTTATATATAATATTTTAATTTATTTTTTCTCATGACTTTTTTGTTTCTAATAGACTCAATTCACAATTGAAAATAAATGTAAAACGATTTAGAATGAACAATCACCGTTGGACAGACTAACCTCCTAACTTATCAAACAGGAGATTATGCATTCACAATTCTAATGCAATATAATTCATATAAAAATCCATGATGGTGACAAAGCTATACTCAAGCTTAAGACTTTCTTATGGCTGAACTTGCATCCATTTCCTTAACATATATTCCTGATTAATTATTTGCTCAGAAGCACCGCAATCCACGTAATGAACAATAATTAGTTTCACTAATCATGCTTCTTACTGCTAACACTAACTTTTGAAGTAGCAGAGAAGGTATGACCAAGAAGTATTGAAACCCTACCTACAATACAAGTTTTTGGCCATCAAAAACGTGACAAATTAGGAATGAGGGATCATATCATATGACATAAATAGATTCTACTACTACATATGATCGCCTTCAATACAATTTGAACCGAAAGCTATCCAAAAACAAGAACGTGCTGTTGCTACTTGGTTAGGTTATCTTCCTAAAAAAGCAACACGCAGCAGGGAGCAAGATCCTAATGAACACCCTGCACAGCCTCTTTCTGACGACTTTGTAGAGTTTCATTACTAACATGCTGATCATTCTGGCCAGACCTAACATCCTCGTTCCCAGGCGTAGCAACACCGGGTATCTCCCCAAGTCTCTCCTGCAGCACCATTATATCATATATATCAGATAGCATACTCAGTCCGCATAAATTTTGTACGGTCGCAAGAGTGAAATTGAAAATTAGAATGGTCATATAATCATTTAGGCCTTTTCCTTCTCTCAAATATGGGTTCAATATGAGTGTCATCAATAGGTATAACTTGGTATGGGCAACAGTGCTTGCCAATTAGAATAATAGACAAAAAAAAAACAGGTAGCAAAGCATTTTAAGATTTAAAAATCACCTTGAGGGAAGCATTCTCAGAAATTAGCTGCTCGTACTCACTCCTGATCCTGCTTACTTCTGCTCGGAGAGTGGCATTTTCTTCTTTCAAAGCGTCAGCACGCTGAGCTAGTTCATCGCATTCGGCCTGAGAACAGTACACACAAAAGGGTTTTAAATTTAACAATTATGACCTGCAACCTGAAAAATGAAAAAAGTTATACTCTCACTCACCTGCTTCCGTAACCTGGATCTGCGTGCAGATTCCCTATTAGACTGCTTCCGCCTTTGTCTTTTAAGCTCTCTTTCGTCCTAAAAGTTAACCAAAAAGGATGAAGATTAAAACAAAAGTTCAGTGAAGTAATACCCAATAATGCAACAACCTGCAGCCAAATTTGTGACTGAACACCATCTCTTGACCCAGCAGTAATCATTCCTCCAGCTACTGCAGTAGAAGAAACCTTTCCATGCAGTGCAGGAATGGTGGATGAAGTCGGCGTACCCCAGTAATCCATTCCTATATTTAAATTAGTAGTGGGACCAGGAACTGCTCCAGGAGCACTTGCAGTAGATATAGGTATGGTAGGCATAGTTTGGTTAACAAGTGTCTGAGGTCTACTTTGTACCCCATTTTGAGGAGCATGTACCGAACTTCCATTTTGAGATGGTTCATCTGTAATATAGCAAAACATTTATTTCAGCCGTAACATGGATACGCTATTAATATACACAAAGCAACACAACTAGAAAATATTTCCAAACATAACCTTGTCATACCTTCAAAAGAGTCCTGCCTCTCCCCAGATTTCAATTGAGAGTCCTACAAAACTCATTGCAATAAATACCAAGGATACTACCAGGCAGTGGAAGCACAAAACACAAAAAAAAAGAGCAGCCTCTACAATAGATTACATTTCTAAAAATCAATTGAAACCTTCTTAAGATGCTATAGAAGGAAGATCCTCATTTTTCAAACATGAACATGCTAACACTATGTATGAGTATTGGTAAAGCTTTTTAGGAATAAAGATTTACCAGAAATAAGCCTGATGCACATTTACCAGGAATAATATTATTTAAAGCTTTGGAACATACATCAATTCATATATACTATTGGTCAGTTCAATGGTAATTGCATTTTATTTGAAAACCCTATTAATATATGAAGTTTTTTTCTTTTTTTGGTTGGCATATGAAGTTAATCCACCGCACAACAACTAATTGTGGCCATGCTTATCAAGAGGTTTTGGGTATGAGATACCAAATAAGCAGAGGAAGAACATTTTGATATATATAAGTCTTAAGGACAAGGAAGATATTCATAATTGTGTTAACTTACGTAATACAAAACTTATCTGTCATACTATGTAATTATGAGAACAAGTAATTAAGCATAGATTACAAGAAAAGATAGGTATTGCAGAGAATCAATTTGGTTTAATGTCAGGAAGGTCTACTGCAAAAAGTGAATCATCTTTTACAGGAGTTTATGGGAATTTATAAAAGCAAAACGAGAGACTTATGTTTTTTATTGACTTGGAAAAAGGTTATGATTGAGTGCCAAAAGAAGTGTTACGAAAAACTACAGAAAAGAAAGGTGTTCATGTATGATGTGGTAACGACTAGTTTGAGAACTCTAGGAGGCAAGACTAGGAATTTTCCAAGATCTGTTGGAGATCCCACATAGACCAGAGATAAAGCCAATTTAAAGTGTATAAGTTGAGACAATCCTCACCTTACAAGTTGGTGTTGTGAGGATGAGTTAGGCTTAAACTCACTTCCTAATATGGTAGCAAAACCTATCCTAGCAAGATTTGATGAACCTATCGTGTCACTAGCTATCAGACTACTCACAAATATCTAGTCTCACACACTAGATATAGGAGTGTGTTAGAGACCTCATTTTGACTGGAGGGGAGTGTGTTAGAGATCTCATAACTCTCACCTTACAAGACAATTTTGCAGGCTTGAGTTAGGTAGGAAAAAGGTAGGAGTAGCATAAATGAATGTGTGATCATGCAAAAAGGGTAGGATACAAGATGATTGTATAAGACGAGATATTGATGTAGCACAAATTGAGGAAAAGATGACAAAAGTTGGTGAAGATGTTTTGGATGCTAACAAGTTCACTGGAAGCATTAGTGAGGAGAGTAGATTCCATGGTCTTTAACCAAGCGAAATGGCATTGTGTGATCAATACAAATGGTGTTGTGTGATCTATACAACCAAATTCACCTAATGGGATCAGAATTTTGCGGTTCTTTAGAGATTGGTTAGTTTAACAAAGTGAAATTACAAGCCCTAAAAGTTTATCGTAAACAACTAGTACAATAAAGATAAATCACTTTATTTCATTTTTTGAAAGCTAAATCAAGATCTCTATTGATAATGTAATGAGGAAAAAAAAGCATGTTTCATGTTCTGAAAAAAGATATTTAACTTTAAGATTTAACTTATCAATTGTGCTAAATATGCCATTCCATAGCAACTGAAAATAGTGTAATAGGAGTTATACACCCAAGACCCATGCCAATTTCATCACCCAATGTACAAACACATTAGAAAGTTAAAAATGATTATCATGATCTGTCTTAAAATTTGGCTTTAGGTAATAACAATGTGAACATTTTATGCTCTTTTGTAACAAAAATTGACTAAAACCGCCCAACCTTTCTTATTTTTTAAATCATAAACTTGCAATTGTAATGCTTTTAACTAGTAATTTCTTACATACCGAAGTTTTAAGAAGTTGTGTTTACACCCCTAGGACCGAGTTATTTTTTAGAATTATAACATGCCCAATTACTGATACCAGAAAAGTAAAATGTTACAGAATTATATTTTGGTAGTCTAGAAAGAGTTTTAGATAACTATCACTCATCCAGATGTCATTTTCCAAAATAAGCATCCAAGAGTCAACACAGATTTAAGGCTGTTACTTCTTGGATAGATAAATATTGACAAGTGGCACAAAACTTACATTCTGGGAATTCTCATCACTTCCTTCACTACTTCCGTCACTTGCACTATCACCACTGCAAATCCAAATTTTCATCAGTATAAGTATAGCCAGTATGCAATTGCAAACCAATCAAGGGACTTGTATAAAGTGATAAACCATACATTGCCAACCCTGCCCTACCAAGTAGAGAAGACAAATAAAGCCACAAGTATTGAAAATCTAAAAATTATTAATATCGGGAAGTTTACAGGCATGTTAAATATCAAATGTTCCTCTAGTCATCTAAAAGTAAAAAAACATATTCCATACAAAAGCTTTCAAGCTGCATTAAACACCTGCATACTGTCACAGCTAAAGAAAGTCAAACCAAATTACAAGATTTATTTGAATGACCTAGAATGATCTCCATAACTAAAATCAATTCATGATTAATTACATATCAAGAAACAACAATTTGGCTGAACACTGGCAGGGATAACAAATAAGAAAAGGCTCGGACAATTCCAAATAGTAGTGGATTTAGTTGTACTTGTGTCAGATACTTATTCATGTCAAACACTTCACAGATACTTCAAATACCTCCGCTTTCATATTATAATATTTTTACTTTATTTAAAAAAATTTAAAACTAGTAAAGATAAAAAAAAAAATATCTATAATAAATTGTAGCAATTTATTATGTCTACAATGACCCATGCTCATTTTATAAGAGTGTCTCACTGGATTTAATATGTATTTTATGTTAAATTTGTATTAGTTTTATATGTTATAGATAATCCATGTTTTCTAAATTATGAGCTTACTTTGATTCAAATAACAGAGGCCTTAATTCAACAACTACTGATCAATAACCAAATTTTACCTTTTGGAATGAATCCCATTAGCAGATTCTCCTGTTGTTTTACCATGTTCATTATTTTTTCCTGTAATCCACATATTCAAACTATCCCCAGTAGCACTTCCTTTTGATCTTTTGACTGGTAATTTTTCCTTCACCTCCGGAGGCTTAGCACCAACCTCAGTGCTGCCTGGGTTATTTCCCTGCATGTCAACTTGTAGGTTACTTTTACTTAGATAAAGACAACTAGCGCACAGGAAGGAGAAATGACAGGAAGTGACAAAAGAAAGACAAAGTGAGAGACAAGGAGAGCAGAGCAGAGAAAAAAGAAAGAAGGAGAACACTAAAAGAACTCACCGAAGTATCTGCAATACCATTTGGAGAAGCCATGGCAAAAGGACTGAAAGGATAAGACCCCTAAAGCAATTGGTAAAAACATGCAAATATTGGTTAATGAACTCTAAATTATGATGACTAATTACAATATAATCTCCACAAGAAAGCATTATATACAAATAATACCGGAGGAATGGATGGATGGGCATAAATGCCACCATGGGGATACATTGCTACATAGGGATGTGGTGGGGTGCCATAGGGAGGCATAATATGCTGCAAGTAAATATATCATCAATAAACCAATGGAAACATGAGGGAAAATTCAAAGCATTCAACAATACATGACTAAACATAAATTTTTCATGTTGCACAATAGATTCAATTCGAATGATAAACATGTATAGTTCCCTGATGTAATAAAACTAACTACATATCACATTCTTGAGACATGCAAAGAATTGGCATCATTATTAACTCATCATAGAGTAAGCCATTATGAGAACCAAGTGTAAATAATAACAACAAGCATATCAAATACAAAAAATGAACTAGTTGCATCCATTTCGGTTTAACAATGGTAATATATAATCATCTATATTTGCAATTGGGCTACAGCTACAGCAGCTAAAATATTAATAATACCATAAGCAACAATAATGTTAACAACATCAAAGGATTGGCAACATTAAGTTTTGCAAATCCCTTCAGATTTCTGAAGACAAACTCAAAGGATAAAGTATTCTAAAGTATTGTACCAATGAGATAGACCAATCATTATGTATGTCACAAATACCTGGACACCCCACATATATGGGTGGGCTTGGGGACTTGATGCCAAGAAACCGTGTGGAGGTATGGGAGAATACGTCTGTACCATTAAGGAATTGAGGGTCAAAATCCAAGCTTGACAAAAATAAAACACAATATGCAAATTAAGGCTTTGTCATTCAAAACCTGGAAGTTAGACCAGTCAGGATTAATTGTCGCCATGCCAGTTGTTGGAGACTGCTCCTGGAGAAGACAATAAAATATTTCTGGCATCATTTAAACACTTAACTGTCAATATGGACATAACAAAAGATCCCTGATAGACCTGCGACGTAGCTGGAGGTGTCTTAGACTCCTTCTCTTTAGGGGTTTTGTCCATGTCACTACTACCCATGCTTTTATATACGTATCTTCCAATAATTTACACTAAACCATTCTGCACCAAGAACAAAACTTATATCACAAGGCAGCCAAATGGACACAGATACCACTCCCCTGCGGAAACAACAGCTAGTTCCATAACAGAAGTGCACAAAACACTTCATCCATAACAGAAGTGAGGCAAAACACTTCAAGAACACGTTTCTTGGTTAAACTATTCTACCAAGTTCTAATATTATATACTTCACAAAAGCCTAGACATTGATAAAAAATATACGTGGCTAAAACACTCCCTTTTCCCACAACAAACATTGTCGCATAATCCAAAATCCATGTTTATTATTTTTAATTTCTCTCCTATATTTCTCCCAAACCAGCATAGCACTGGTAGGTCCTGTTCATCAGTGTCCTAACAACATAACATTACCACATTAGTCTCCACCAATCAAATACTTCAATTTTTTTTACGAAATAAAAGACACAGGACGAAATTCATAAAACCCAGCACCATGAACAATTAAAATTGCGGAGGAAGAGATGTATGAACAACAAATTGGAGGTGAGAACAAGAAATAATTGGCAAAGCTAAAGCAGAAGAAATATAGAGAAGACCTTATATACATGGAGGCCCTCGGAAAAGATTTTGGGGGGAATTTGTGTGGGAACGATGGAGAAGGCGAATTTGAGGGAAGAATTGAGGAATGAGGAAGAATTAGGGTTGGTTTGGTTTGGGTTTAGGTTGAGGTTCGATAGCGGGTGGCGGTGGGTTGTTGACGGTCGTACGGTGTCGCTGTTGTCCGTGGCAGAGATTTGGTTACTGCTTCGATTTCGGAAAGAACCAATATGGGAATGCCCCTCTACTCCTCCCTCTGTGCCCCTGCTCCTAATTTTCAATATTCCAAATTACAACAATTTATTCTTATCTAAAATTCTAATATACATAATAAAACTCCGTATTCAGTTAAAATTTATTTTTGTAAAAATATTATCTATTAAATAAAAAAATCTTATTATTTTATTTTAGAAATGCTAAGTTGCACTTTTGGTTATAGACCTCAATTTTATATGTTCTTCAAGAAGATGATGAAGGGATCATGTGTGCTTGTGTAGGGGTAGTTGATCATTTCAAACTTGTTGAATTGAAAAGAAAAACTTTAACCAAATGCAATTTGTATGTGTGTAGATGCCAATGTAATAGTTTTAAGGGTTTTTTTCTCTCAATTTTGGCATTCACAAATGTAGTTATCTCTCTCAACATATATTTATGATTTATGTTTATGTCAGAGTTTAGGGTTTAAGAAATTAAATGGCAGCACACAAAATGCAAAAATGTAATTTGAGTAAAGAAAGAAGAACCTTTATGACAATGTTAGAAAAAATAATAATTGAAACAAAGATATCTTCAAAGCTTTGACCAAAATGTAACAAACATTTACACAACTAAAATTAAAATATCAAAACATTATATTATTAATCAAACAGGTGAATATTTGTAGGTTGAGAACCATTTGAAGTTTCTTTTTTTTATTCAAATGGAAGAGCAATTTCAGGTATCTGACTCCAATTAACAAGACTTTTCTGATTTGTATTATTAATCAAACACATGGTGTGCTAGCACAACACCACCTCACTCTATTCAAAATTGATTACATTGGAGTCAAAAATTGAAAGCCGTGATATTATCCTTTATTTTAAAATAAAATGCAAAGGTCATTCATGGAACCATGCATAATCATAATTAAGCTTTTAAAAAATAAGCTAAAGAAAATTTATTATATATCAAATTGTATAATCTCAAACAGCATGAACCACAAATAGATAACTTTGTTCTTCAAATTTATAACAAAAATTTGAAATAATGACTTCCAATATACTTCACTTTTATCTTTTAGAAATAAAAAAAAAAAAGTGAAATTGTGATATCATGCATGAATTCATGAATTAAAAAAGAAAAAAAAAAAACTAAAGTGTGTTATTAGTTTAAACATTGATTCACTGTATTCTTACTGTATTCTTATAATAAAGTAAATTAATGAGAAATAACACACTTCAAATTAGTGATTCTAAAAACATTTGATAATTTGAATAATTTTAAAAAAAATTATTTATTATAAAAAAATTTAAAAAAAAAATTACCATGTTCTTTAATTTGCTAATTATTAGCTTCTATTTTTATCTTTATTGGTAAAAATTATTTATGATTAATTATAATAATTAACATAGTTCACAAATCCAAAACTTGACGTGCTTACTCCTCTTCAAACATAATTTACATACCCAAAATAAACTTAGCAAGAATATTCAAAAATATAGATGAGATGGTTGCACCCCTGTGTAGAGGAAATATTTTTTATTACATATATTTAACTTTTACATTTACACCTTATTGTTAAGAGTAATTTCAAGTGTATATCATATAAAAGAGTGTAGGTTTCGTAATGTAATTTCATTCAGTTTTTTTATTAAGAAATTACTTGAACGAATAAAAAAATACGACTTAGTTTGATTTAATAGTTTGATACAATTGAAATTAGTTATGCAATCTGAACGAACTGAATCAATTTTATTTTATTTTTTTACTTGAGTTGGTTGGATTTTTGTAATTTTAAGGTAAATTTATTATATATTATTCATTGAACAATCATAACTTAAAAACATTAACAACGAACAAATTCAAAGCAAAAACATTACATTTTGGATGACAAATATTACATTATAACAATTATAACAAATAAAAAATATGATATGATGAAATTTTTTACTAATGAAAACATGATTGAAATTATAAAAGATCTCGAATTTAAAGATATTTAGACATATTTTGACTTCAAAATGTAAGATCAAACCCAACATTAAAATATAATATGTAGTTCTGAACTTAATCAAATTACAAATTTTAAAATATGTAAACTTTGTTAATTATTGTTACTGTATCCAACATGAGTTATTGTCTTATAAAGGGTCTTGCTATTAGTTTGTAATTACCTAATTTTAGAAATATTTATTTGAAACATTTAATTGGAGCAATTAATCATAACAACTACTCATCATCTCTCTAGCTAAAATTAATTTAATAAATTATTATAACTCTAAATAGAATATGTACAACTATAACTATAAATAAGGGGAAAATTTACCAAAATTAAAAAAAAAAATACTCTATTTTATAATGAGATGTTATAAACTTTTGTTCTTTTTAATACTAAGTTGTATATTTTTAATAAATTTACACTTTGTTATTAATTTTGTTCTTTATAGTGTTTTAATATCTAAAATATTATAAACTTAATCTTTTATAAACTTATTGTATATGGATCAAAATGTGTTATTTGAAAAAAAAGAATACAATTCTATAAATTTGATTTTACGTGTGGTTTGTGTTCGACTTTCAATTTTAAATTGGATAGGTTCGATTTTGAACATATATTATGCATAAGGCAATTGTAGTATTATGACTCTAAGATCAAATGAATCTTCATGTATCAATCTATCTGGTTTAAATTTTATCTCCATCATCTTCCAATTTGATTCATTCAAAAACATAATAAACAAAACATATAAAATTAATTTACCACATTTCTTTATATTAAGGAGTCAAATTTTGTATCTAACTTAGTTTCACAGTATTCTTTTATACCAATCAATGAAAAAAAAAAAAAAGTCATTATGATCATATCATGTTATCAAACTTATATCTTTTAACATTTTTTTGAATTCGATATCACCTATGAGATCAACACCGCTAGCTTTAAGTTACTTCACGAAAAGCATTGTTATATTTGAATTTATGAAATTGAAAATTTATTTAAATATTTATATTTAGTGAAGTATCATTCGCGATACGAGTGTTATTTATTGATTATTGAAGTATCTTTTGTAAATTACTAGTTAAATCATGTCTAGATTCTCAATTAAGTCACCTGCTGATACTCTTTTTCACTATCGGTTAACATGGCTTATTATCTAAGGTTTATTATCTAAGTTTAAAATTTTAGAAAGTAAAATAGATTGAAATAAGTATTTTCGTTCTTGAAAAGTATAGGCCTTGGTTCTTAGATCCTTGAAAGAATTGTTCACACAAGTGGGTTTTATAGTTTATTGTCATTTGCATATTCATCCTCCTTTCCTTTAGTAACTGTGTTATTAAATAAATAATGACAATATTAAATATTATCCAATACTGTATGTTGCTTGTAATTATTTTGTTGTTTTGTAAATAATATAAATTTGAATCTAGTTAATTAATTAATGTATGTTGGATATGATAAGTAGTATGTAAAAATTTTGTAAGAGAGTACAAATTGATATTAAATCATACATTAAAAGTGTTCACTACAATAAATTATGAATTGTTAAAAAGTATACTTAAAGTCATACACTACCAATCTAAGTTAAAAAAAAATTAAGATCAATTAGATTACTTCAACATAATTCTTTTAGATTACAGATTTGGTCAAACGGAATCAACACATTAACATATTTAGCACCAATAATACTATACAAAATCAAATATAGAAACTTATTAAAACTAACTGTTACAACCTATATTTTAAGGACATGATAATAACTCGTTTTATTTCTTTGACATTTTTAACTTAAATTAATAAGAGTGAACAAAATGTGTCCATATAACACTTAAATAATGAAATGGTATTAGGAGAATTAATAAGGAAATGATTAACTAAGGTGTTTTGAGATAGTGAGCAGGACTTAAGGTTAACTTCCATAATAGTGTAGTTGGGTTTGTGGGTATTTCTCAACTAGATAAGCTTGTCTATTCTAGATGCTTAAATTACCACCAGGTCAATCTACCATTCAAGTACCTTGGCATGCTAATTGGTGGTAATCTGAGGAGAGTTGCGTTTTGGAATCTGATTGTTGTTAAGATTAGGGCTAAACTTTCGAGATGGAAAGGTAGAATGCTCTCTATGGCTAGTAGGATATGTTTAATTAAGTTGGTCATCACTGCTTTACTCCTGTACTACTTCTCCTTTTTTAAAGCTCCGAGTGTTGTCTGTAACCAAATCAGAAGAATTCAGGCTAAGTTCCTCTGGGGTTAGGGATATGAAGGTAGGAAGGTCGCTTGGGTTAAATGGGAAAAGGTTTGTAGTCCAGTCCGCAGTCGATGGCTTGGGTATTAAGGACATCACTCATTTCAATGATGCTCTGTTTCCTAAGTGGAAATGGAGGTATGGGATGTTGGAGAAGGGTTTGTGGGGAGATGTTCTGGGAGCTAGGTACGGGAATTGGAGGAATATGGACGCAACTCTGGTACATAGAAAGCAATTTGTGTGGTGGCAGGATTTGTGTAAAATCTTTCATAAACACTCTTTAGGTAGGTGGTTCGACTTTAGATGTCAGTGGATTCTAGGTGATGGACAACGTGCTAAATTTTAAGTTGATAGGTGGGCAAAGGGTCAGGTGCTTAAAGAAAACTACCCTAGGTTATTTTCGATCTCCCGAAGTAAAGATAGTGTGGTGGGTGACCTGGTTGTTAGGGGGCATTCTACGAGTGAAGGGCGCCTTAGTTGGGACCTTGGTTAGCGTAGGGAGAGGTTTGTTTGGGAAAAACACGAAAAAGAGCGCTTGGTGGATGCGATATCTAAAGTTTATTGGTGTGAAGACGATCACGATAGGATGGTGTGGATAGAGGATGACCGACAAGAGCATACAGTTAAATCTGGGTACAATATTATGAAGAAGGAAGACCAAGAGCAACCCTCTGAGGTGTTCAAGTTGTTATGGAATCTAAAGGTTCCCCCTTCAGCGGTGGTATGTGTGTGGAGGTTATTGATGGATAGATTACCAACTAGGTCTAACCTAGTCAAAAGAGGTTTGCAGCTCCCAAACTTGTTATGTCCTTTTTGTCAAGAGTGTGTTGAATCAGCTCAACGATTGTTTGTTACTTGTAAGGTGACCCAAAAAGTTTAGAATTAGTGTGAGAGGTGGGTAGGGATTGTTACCGTTCGTCATGAGTCTATTATCGTTCACTTTCATAGCTCCTATCTTTTTTGTAAAGGTCACTATGTTAATAAAGCTTTGAAAGGGATGTGGGTGGCTATTGTTTTGGAGATCTGGAACCAAAAGAATAAGGTTGTCTTTGATAGAGGGGGGTTGTGGATGCTGAAGAAATTTTTACTCTTGCCCAGTTAAAAGGTTGGTTATGGCTTAAGCACAAGTTTTCGAGAACCTCGTTCTCTTATTCAGATTGACATCTCTCTCCACTTTTGTATCTTGAATAGATACATTAGAGTGAGGTGCGCGTGAGGGGCGTCTTAGTTGAGAGTTCTTTTTGTTTTTTTCGTCTGTAGTATTGGTGGATGTTTGTTTTACAGGTGACTATAGGGAGGTGTGTAGACTAGTTTTTCCCTTTATTGTATCTTGTTCCTTTAGTTTACTTTATTTTTTTTTCTGGGATACTACGTTCTTAGTTTCCGTTTTTTTTTTTCATTGTATAAGGATTGAAGTACTTCTGAAGTACTTCTTTTTATTTAATTTATTTTTGGCTGTTAAAAAAAAAACTAAATGCAAAGAACTAATCAAATAATGATCATATTTTTAAGGAATTTTATATGAATATTCATATTCTTTTATTAAGGACACGATATTGTTGTCTTATATTTAAAAAAATTAAATTAAATTTTTATCCATTTATCTTATTTTTAAAATTTATTTTGATCTTTTATCTTTAACAAAATATTTTTTGATCCTTTACTTTTAAAAATAATTGGATAAATTTTATCTTTCCTAACACAATAATTATTTTCAATTTTGGGACATGATTTGAAATTTTTTTTTTTTATCAATTCAAAACGTCAAACTCTTCTCATTATATTCACACCTACATGAACTACTAATTAACCTACTTTACTTTAACAAAAAAGGACTACATATACTATAAACTTTGGATGAAAAATAAGTCTCATAAAAAAAGTAAAACAATTAGGTATTAAACTTAATAATTGTTTAGTATATATGTTGAAATTTTGTAGTTTTCGTATAAGTGAATTTAACATAAGAAGTTTCCCGTCTCAAATAAATAAAAAATATTTAAAATTATGTTATAAATTTGAAAATGATAACTAATATGAAATAATTAAACATTTTCAAATTTTAAAAATTAATAAGTAATAAAATATCCAAATAAAATTTAAAAATAATATATATATATATATATATAATATTATATATATAATTTAATATTTGAAAGTTGAGTAATAAGGTAATAGATTCAGCCAAATAAAAATAAAAATAAAAAATGAAATAAATTTTTGGATAAGCTAAAATTAATTAATACACTAACTAAAAGAAATAATATAAGGAAACTATCTAAAAATTTGTCTGCAAATTAACTTTCCTATAATATATAGAGAATTTATTTTATTTTTCTCTCTTATAAATCATTAAGGAGAAACTCGTTTAAAATATATCTAAATTTTTATTAATTTTATTAAAATGAATGGTCAGACGAGACTCATACCCCAAATAATAAAAATAAAGACTTGATAACACTAAAACACAGTTGACTGAGATTTGAAACTGAGGGCAATAAGTGAAGTTTAAGTCACTTTTCTAATAAATCCAATTAAATTTAATCATATTGAGTTTTTTTAATTTAACAACTTAATTATAATTAAGTTGGATTAGATAACCAAACTGATTTTTTTAAAAAAAATCATTATTTATAAGAAAAAATATATTAAAATAAATATTTTAATACTTTTGATAAGATAACAATAATACTGTATACATACCATTATACAAGGAGGATATATTATTTCCTAATTTTATATTATAATTAGACAATTTTACTTTTTAATAAATAAAAAAAATATATTTATCTAATAAAATTATTTCAAAATAAATAAATAATTTATCTTTCTAAAATAACAGTTATATAATTCTTTTAATATTATTTTTACAAAATTATATATATATATATATATAT
>Ga0099824_1002016_pt1 | contig 29452 bp, 16 predicted proteins | sample SiratrowhiteBW_FD_76837 | JGI IMG/M metagenome (GOLD analysis project Ga0099824, IMG submission 76837) | Root nodule microbial communities of legume samples collected from California, USA - Siratro white BW | ecosystem: Host-associated > Plants > Roots > Nodule | place: USA: California... | reverse complement strand
TTTTTATTTTAATTTATTTTAAAAAATTAAAAAAAATTATAATAATATTTAATTTATTCTTTTAAATTTTCATTTTTTTTTTTTTTTTTTTTTCTCTATTTGAACAAATAACTTTTTCTATTTTTTATTTTATATTTTATTTTGTTGTTTAGTTTTGTTTTGCTATTTTGCTAGTAACAAAGGAGGTACTCTGCAGGTTCTGAATCGTTCATCGGGGTGAACTATGGGCAAGTCGCCGACAACCTGCCGCCGCCTTCGGCGACGGCGAAGCTGCTCCAATCGACGGCGATCGGAAAAGTGCGGCTGTACGGAACCGACCCGGCGATAATAAAAGCGCTGGCGAACACGGGAATCGGAATCGTGATCGGCGCGGCGAACGGCGACATTCCGGGCCTGGCGTCGGACCCGAACTTCGCGAAAACGTGGGTGAACACGAACATCGTGCCGTACTACCCCGCGAGCAACATCATCCTCGTGACGGTTGGCAACGAAGTGATAACCTCGAACGACACGGGCCTCGTGAACCAGATGCTGCCGGCGATCCAGAACATGCAGGGGGCGCTGGACGCCGCCTCTCTCGGCGGCAAGATCAAGGTGTCGACGGTGCACTCAATGGCGGTTCTGAGGGACTCGGAGCCTCCCTCCGCCGGAAGGTTCCACCCTGAGTACGACAGCGTTTTGCAAGGGCTGTTGTCGTTTAACAATGCCACGGGCTCGCCCTTCGCCATCAACCCTTATCCCTACTTTGCCTACAGAAGCGACCCTGGCAGAGCCGATAACCTTGCTTTCTGCCTCTTTCAGCCTAACGCCGGCCGACTTGACTCGAACACCAACATCAAGTACATGAACATGTTCGATGCTCAGGTATCCTCAATTTTTGCTTGTTATTTGTCTGAAAATATATTTAAGATTATTAGATTTAGAGATTTATTAGAAAGTGAGTTTAGCTGGTTTCTAAGACGAAGATTGGCTTCTTTATTCGACATGAGATGTCTAACACATCCCTTATATCGAAACTACTTAAATTGTGCCTCGAAATTAGATATTTGTGGACAGTAATCCGATAGATTGATCAAATTTTGTTAAGATAAAGTATGATATCATATTAAAAATCTGCTTCTAAGGTGAGGCTAGTCCTCACTATGAATTGACCATTCTTTCTATTGGACATGGGATTTTTCACAGGATTAGAGTGAAGATTTGTTTGTGAAAGCGTGATTTTTTGTTGGTTCATGATGATAGGTACTGAATAGTAATGAATAACGTTATGTTGATGTTGATGCTGATGTTTTTGTGTGCATAGGTGGATGCGGTTCGTTCAGCGTTGGATTCTTTGGGGTTTAAGAATGTTGAGATTGTGGTTGCGGAGACAGGGTGGCCCTACAAGGGAGACACCAATGAAGCTGGTCCAAGTCTTGAGAATGCTAAGGCTTATAACGGTAATCTTGTTGCACACCTTCGATCTATGGTTGGGACCCCATTGATGCCTGGAAAATCAGTGGACACGTACCTGTTTGCTCTGTATGATGAGGACTTGAAGCCCGGAGCTGCTTCTGAGAAAGCCTTTGGACTTTTCAACCCTGATCTATCCATGATCTATGATGCTGGCCTCACCAAACAGCAACAAACCAGTAGCCCCGTCCCAGTAGTTGCACCGGTATGAAACAATTCTATTATGTATGAAACTGTGAATAATTAGACACTGTTGTTAGTGGCAAATTATTATACCATCTCATATCATTCAAAGTTCACATCTTGAAGCTGTTATAGACTTATATTGAAGCTGTTCTAGACATATAGTCTAAAGCAGTATTTAACAATGTATTTCTTAATTTGATTGAAGACTCCGGATGTGTCAAAATCTCCAGTGATAGAAGCGCCAACAGACCCGGGTCAAACACAAAAATCTCCAGTGATTCCAGCGCCAAAAGGCCCGGGTCCAACACCAAATAAAGCAGAATTCTTGAGTGGACATGAAGCCACCATTTTGCACTCTTTAATAATGTTCACAGTTCCCATCTTAATGTTTTTCTAGCTAGTGGTATTTAATATAATATGTTTCTTAATTTCATTGAAGACTACTCCGGATGTGTCAAAATCTCCCGTGACTCCAAAGCCAACAACAACAGTTCCAAGTCCAACCAAACCAAATAGTAGTGCAACATGGTGTGTGCCGAAAGCAGGAGTCTCTGATGCACAGTTACAAGCAAATTTGGACTATGCTTGTGGGCAGGGGATTGATTGTGTCGCAATTCAACAAGGAGGGGCTTGTTTTGAACCTAACACTTTACTAAACCATGCTGCATATGCCATGAATCTATTGTATCAAACTGCTGGACGGAATCCATTGACTTGTGATTTCTCGCAAACAGCCATGTTAACATCCAATAATCCAAGTAAGTCGCCATTTGATCCATGTGTTCTTGCTTCATAACTTTTTAGTGAGCAAAAAAAACTGAATAACTATAAAATAGATTGTTTAATTAGGAGCTTAAGACTCACAGGACCATACAAACTTTGCTTTTTTGTTTATTTTGTAGGTTACAAGAGTTGTCTTTATGCTGGTGGAAATGCCTAACCTAAAAAACAAGAAAGTAGATAAAGAAGGGCACTTTTTGTTGTTTAAATTATTCTCTCTTAATTGCCAAGAATTCCCCTGGTTCTGTAGTAATAGGAGAGTGTGCATGTATGAGGAGGATCCTCACTATTTGTAGTGTCACATTTTTTTAATGTCATTGTCGGAAGCAAAGTGATGCGTTGTTAATGTGTGAACTGTGAAGTGTGTATATTATAATATATGTTTGTTTTCTTTCTTCACTTAAGTTTTTGCTATGTTTGTTTGGCATAGTTACTTGTGCCATAAATTTATTGTGAACAATGTAATCTACTTTAATTTGTCAAAAGTGTACGTGTGTGCTTTAATAAAATGGTTAAAATATATCTGTTACTAGAATTTTAGCTTAATAATTACTCGATCAAATTGAGAAAAACAAGTAAATTAAATTTTATAAAAACTGTTAAATTTAATGTTATGCTTATTATATTATTTTATTTCAGTTAATAACTGAATAAATAAAATAAATAACAAATATGTATTTATATCTGTATAGACAACAATCATGCATGCTAAACTAATGGTCACCAGAAAGAAAGAACTATAGTACACCCACAAGAACAAAAATTGTTCATTTCTTCGTGGCTCGATATTTAGAACAATCGCAAGGCAGAAAAGATATGGTAATAAAATCATGTTCTCCTCTTTGAAAGCAGCATTTGTATGTTGCAAAATACAAATGCAAATCGAGTAAATGGAAAGGTTACTGAGAAAAATATTAACAATTAAATATTTATTTACATTTATTTTAAAAAATAATATTTATTTTAAATTTATATTTTATGATACAACATATTTAATTTTATTTTTGGGAACACTAATTTTATTTTTGCTGGTATTTTATCATTTAATTTTTTTTAACAGCGAAGAATTAGTTCAATTTTATTTAAATGCACTTTAATATTAAATTTTTATAAGACTTTATATTTTAAGAAAAAAAAATAAATATTCATGGGTATCCAATAATTCTCGCCAGTATAAAAAAAAAAAAAAATCTGCTGATTCATTGATTCCATATAGGAAAAAGTGTAACTCACTTAAAGTATAGACAAAATTGAAATGATACAAATTTATTATGTAATCGATTAAGTTAGGTTAGAACAATCTATTTGACACTTTTAGATTGGTGGATAAAATCCAATAAATAAAAGAAATATAGATCATAACAGAAAAAAATGTCATAGAAGCTTGGAAGTAGTTTTGTTCTTTTGAGTAAAAAACATAAAACTCCACAAACTAAGACAGTCTTCATAGTTCGAGTATGAATTAACATCTAATACTCGTTTCGCTTTGTAATTAGGGAAGTAATTAGAAAAAGTTATATAAGTATAATTTGATACTTCCATAGATTAATTATTGCAAATTCTTTGGAATACCATAAGTTAGAACAAAAAAACATTTTAGTTTTTTATTAATAAAATCCTCGGTCTATTATTCCTCCTCATTTGTATAGTTTTATACTTCCGAACCGTTAAATGTATTTATTCTTTATTACTCATGGTATCATATAATATAATATTTCTGGTACAATTATAACATAATATATAATAAAAATTAAAAAAATTGAAATTTGATATAATAAACGTGTTATAAGTGTTATATGAGATGATTGAGAAATAAAATGTGAAACACACAACGCAGCAAAGTTGATATGACGATTTCAACGGAAGAGTTGATGAAATTTGTTGTTCTGTTATGAGGTTGTGGAGTGATCTCTGAGAGAAAAAAAGGAAAAGAAAGAAGAGAAAGATGGCATCAAGAGATCTAGAGCTCTTGATTCCTGTGTCCACCTTATCAGAAAATGCATCCAAATCTTCAACCCCTCCTTCTCCAACCGTTACTTCCACCCAGAATCACACTGGCCAAGAGGTTCCTTCATATTTTATCTATCATCTTCTTCCATCTTTTCTCAACCAAAATCTTCAAATCATTCCATATTTATCACCCTTTTCCCCCCTCGTTTTCTAATTTCATAAAGTGAAAATTTTTGTAGGCATTTTCAAAAGTGATTCGCAGCTGGGCCTCAAAGAAGTTCATGTCAGGATGGTATGCATGTTTTGTTCATTTTGGTGCCAACATGGTTTATTTTTCTTTCTTACATCATAACATATGAACTAGGTTATATTTATGTGATTAACTTTGATGTTTGGGTTAGATGAGTGGAAATTTTGGTCCATGTTATGATTTTGATAATTTTATGTATTGAATAGAATCTCAAGAATCAATTTTCACATTTTTTTTGTTAATGTTATGGAGAAATTGCACTTGTTTTTCTCTAGTTTCTCCAACAACATTCATTCTCCTTTAGGTTTTGATCAAATACTCAGTTTTTTTTAGTGATATATTTTTGTTTTTGATCAAGTAACATGCCCACGTCTAGTAACAATAGATACCCTCACTTGTTCTATCTCCATTCTTTCTAACTTTTTCTTTTGACTGCACACTTTTTTTTGTTATTTCTTAGAGATTTATTGGTACTTAGCTTACAGATGGAAAAGAATACTAAATTTGTAAAGGGTTATTATATGAGAAATGAACTTTCCACGAATTAAAAGGGTTGTGAATGTCGTTAAAAGGGTGCAAAAGGTTAAGGGATTTTCTCTAATACTTTTATAACATTATAAAGTTGTGTTCTTTCTTGCTATTATTCTTTACTTGAATTATTATTGTTTAAGCTTCTGAAGGAGATTGTGATATCATTTGCAGTGTCATCCTTCTTCCCATTGCAATAACATTTTATGTTACTTGGGGATTTATCCGATTTGTTGATGGTTTCTTCTCCCCAATATATAATCATCTAGGAATCAATATTTTTGGTAAGATTTTTGAATCTCTTACCTTATTATCAGTAAACACACATTATTACTTTTTGAATAATTTTAATTTTGGTAATAAATTTAAGATATAATTGATATACAGGAATTTGGTGTATAAGTCTATCCACTTTAATTATTGGTTCACTCAAGTTTGGTAGCATTAGAAAGATAAATTATTGCTGTTTTTGTCTCTTCAAAACTAGTAGAATAAATGTGGAAGATATGACCTTTAGTGATGCGTGAATTTTGTTTTACTATGGAATTATATCATTTAAGTGCCTTTCTTGTAAATTAGAAACAATGAAAAGAACAAATATTTTTCTCAAGGGTTGTTCCATATCTAAATTTTTGCAATGTGAAATTTAGTTGCAAGATCAATTCTTACGTTTATATATTAAATTCCCATTCTTATACACTATTTGTAAGATGTGTTTTATCATGATTTTAACAAGTTAATTGTTTTTTTATTAACAGGTCTTGGATTTCTTACTTCCATCACTTTTATATTTTTGGTTGGTATTTTCATGTCATCATGGTTAGGAGTTTCACTTCTTACCCTTGGTGAATGGTTCATTAAGAAAATGCCTTTAGTAAGTTACATATATGTTGCCTCAAAACAAATAAGTGCAGCAATATCACCTGGTATATTTTTTTCCAACACATTTACTTAACTCTGTCATTATTTTTATAATTTTAGTATAAACTTCAAGTTTTTCACTAATTAACAGATCAAAGCTCAAATGCTTTTAAGGAAGTAGCAATCATAAGACATCCTCGTATTGGTGAATATGCACTTGGATTCATCACTTCTTCGGTAATATTGAGGAACAGAGATGATGAAGAACTATTTTGCGTTTATGTTCCCACCAATCACTTGTACCTTGGAGATATTTATCTCATTAACCCAAATGATATTCTAAGGCCTAATTTGTCCGTTCGAGAAGGGATAGGTACGAATTCTCTTAACCAAATAATACATGATTTTTCTTTTTCTTAAACTAATTATTATCTTGCACGTCATTGTAGATTTTAACATTTTTTTTTTCACTGCAGAAATTGTTATATCTGGTGGCATGTCAATACCTAAGATATTGACTATCGTGGATGCTCATGCCAAATTTGCACCAAGAAAGGCAACTTATGCATCAAAAGTATAATAACAGTAGTATAGTTTATGATTATGAGAAAAAACGACCTTAGTAATCTTTTGTTTCTTTTATATGTATTGAATCGGTGTCAACTATGTATTCTGTGTATGATTAAAAAATTTAGCAAAACTTTGCTCCTGATATTCTATCTAATAGTTAACATGACATAAAATGCACATAATCATCACATTTTTCATCTAATAAAAGATAATCATCACATTTCAAAGCAACATATCAAAGAAGGTAAATAAAATAATATATATATCACATAATTTTAAAATTATAATAAAAAATGTTATATTAATTGATAAGTCAATTAATAAGTTCATTACCTACTAGAGGTGTCAAAGAATTAAAAAAATTGTACTAAGTTAAAACATACGAGACTATTAAATTATATAATTTTAAGTATGTATTTGGTAATTTTATCCTTCTATATTTGTCATGATAATTCTTTACAAACGTATTTTATTAAGTGGTTCAACACTCTAAACTAGAGAATTGTAGACTTCATATTGACTTCTTATCATATGATATATTAATTATAATGTGTGTAGTTTAGATTACTAATAAGTCTAAATGTATACCTCATTGATAAATATCTCTCACACAATTCATATAATTAAACACATCACGTTTCATTCTATTTATAAAGTATTTATATATCACAATCCATATCAATAAGTCTCATCTCACTTTAAAAGCCAAACATACAATGGCAGAACTTAGTGTTGTTTCATTCTCCCAATTTTTTACTTATAGATAAATTAATACATAAAGAAAAAATATATTTTTTTGATTTTACTATATTTTTATATATTTGACACCTTCAAAATTTTTTTCATAAAAAAAGCTTTTGACTCTCAAAAGTATTTTCTAAAAGCAGCCACAAACATTAATTACAAGCAAATATAAAATATTCACTAACCCACATAATTAATTTAAGTTTAATAAAACATTAGAAATATATAATATAATAATAATAATTATGACTATACAATGTTTAAACTGTTTAAATAAATTCAACATTTTCCTCCACAAGAAATAATATTTCACCAATTTCTCATTTACTTTTGACAATAACATTGGTGAAATGACAAGTGATCAGTTGAGCAAGATACTCCTTATTTGAGAGGGAAACTCTAAGATTGGAAACCTGACCCTCAAGTCCATATATCACTTAATAGATATATGTAAATATTACCACATACCAAAACTATTAAAAAAATACCAACTTACCAACTCAGGATTTAAAATTAAACCATCTCTTCCAATTAACTCTCATGAGGTACAACACTGTACATAAATTGTAAAAACATCTTATTGTATGTAAGGACCTAAAAAAATAGCTTATAAATGGTATAATTAAAATGCCACTTGAATATTTTGTGTTATTAAAATGAAAGTTTATATAAATAGAAAAATCAGTTTTCAGGTTTCATTTCAATATTATCTCTCTAGAAAGTTTTTTTTTATTCTGTCTCTATTGATTGTTATGACAAAAATATAATATAATTATCTATCTCTAGTTATACTAGATCAAAATAAATTTATTGAAATGATTAGAAAGCATAAGTGTAAAATAGATTAAAATGTATCCTTGTCGATATAAAGTACTCACATGTGTCTTCTTATTTGTTTACTAGTTTAATTTAAAAGGAAAAACAAAGAAAAATATCATTATCCTTAATATTAAATATAGTTAACTTTTTAGTCTAGTTGGCTTCATTTTAAAAATTTAAAGCTTCAGTAACTCTGTGAACTTACCTATTTATAGTTTAGGTTAGCTTATGTTTTTAGTTAGTTAATGATGGTTGGTATTGGATATTTAGTTGGTCATTTAAACAGAATTGTTCTTCATTATGATAGAATTTATTCCTAAGTAATGTTAGTCTTTTGTTGTGATTTAGAAGTTGGAAGCAAATGAACAATTTCAAAATACTACAAAAATCACAAATAAGAGAAGGTAAATTGTAGACGAATCGAAAAAAATTTGAGGTACCGAATTCACGAAATGCATTTTAGTTTCCAAAATGAAAATGTACCGCAATTTTGAAATGAAAACACACCAATTAATAATAATTTATTAAAAAAAATAACATACTAAGAGTTAGCTACATATGACGTAGGGTGTGAGAGAAATGGAAAAAGTGAAAATCTATTTTAAAAAATCAAATAGGACAAAAGGAAAACAAATACCTATTTGACATAAGCAGAGATGATGTCAATTGAGATATAAAGATTGGAAGAGTTGAAAATTATTTACAAAAAGAAGTATTTGTACTGGCAATAATAATTCTGCCTCTAAAACAAAGATTCACATGCGATCTATAAAGTGACTACGATTTATTAAGAAAAGTCTATATATATATTAGGAATTGAACAATTTTACATCATATCTCTTACTAAAAGTTATTATAGTTTCCTTAACAAACCTTTCTTTAAATTATATATTATATATTATACACTTAAAAAAGAGAACTTGTGACTTAAAAAAATATTGTTATAGAAAATATATTAATTAAGATTTGAAATTAAAGACATAATTATTATTTATAAAAATATATTGATATCAAACTTATAGTTTCGAAAGGAGATTATGCGGAAAATAAAGTTATTATTTGAAATTTTAAAAAATATTCAAGGTTGTATACATACATATTTACTAATAAATGTTTATATAAAATTAAAAAATTAAATGAGCAGTATAAAATTATACTAATGTTTAATAAAAGTAATATAATATCAATAATATTAATAATTATCATATTAATGTTTAAAAATTAAAGCCCCTCTAATTATAGGAATTTTAAACACAATGGAAACAAATAATCTAGTAATGGTAATTGAAAATTTTACATTAACAAAATGATGAAGCTAAAATAATGGTAAGAGATATCAGTCAAGCACAAGTAATTTATTAATGATATGTATTGTAGTAGTAAAATTCAAAATTCAACATAAAGCCAGAAAGTACAAAATCATAATAATATCGTGAATCATTTGTCCTGAAGGAAGTTTGTGTGAAGGAGCAACACTAAAATTTGAAAAAACAAAACTTAAAAAAAAACAATTTCGTTAGGTTTTACCCTACACACTCCATGTGCCATGCTCCGTCTCCAATAGACCCTCTTTGCAAAAATATCTATAAACCATAAATTATCCCTAAAAATAAATTAAAATATTAGAAACACAAAAGTCCTTTTCACATCCTATATTTTTCAGTCACACATTATTAAGTTATTCTATTCATAAAAAGAATTAATTATGCATTAATTAAAAATTTAATTAATAATGAAAAGTAAAATAAAAATGAAACTAACATATATTTCGAGTAGTTTGACCACGGAGTTTATCTATATGGATGCGTATGTGTATCCAATCTTTTATGATAATAAAAAATAAAAATATAATCATCATAATAAAATTATTTAAAACATTACAAAAAATTATCTTAAAATTATAAAAAAATACATAAAATACATTTATTATTAATGTTTTAATGTTACAATGATGTAACAGAAACATTGGTAAGTTTCTATCAAAATTAAATGTAAAGCTATAATAAAATATGAAAAAATAGTAATAAAATGTTGGTATTTTTTAAAATTATGATTATAATTAGATAATAAAAATACTTACATTTTTATGAATAAGTTTTTAGATGATGGAAACTAAAAAGTTGTTGAATAAATATAAAGATATAAAAAGTAAAAAAAGGGAAAAAGTTAAAAAAAATTTCAGAACATAATTTCATTATTGATTATTATAGAGTAAAACATTAAATATATTTTGACTAAATTGAATTAAGATAAAAATATTTACTAAAATAAAAATAAAAATGCAAACCATTTCAGACAATTTTTTATTAATTAACAGTATACAAATCTAATAAATAATTACTCTAGCAATCTATAAATTTTAATAAATGAGATCTAACTCCAAAATATGCAACCAGAATCAGATTAATTTTTTTATTTTTTTTATTTCAGCAATGAAACGAAAGTCGTTTCGTACAAATCGGGTCATTGGAAAAAATACGAGGGAAATTTCATTTTCAATATAGCAAAAATCTTTCATAATTCAAGAGGCGCGTGAGAAACACGTCCTTAGAAAACCCGCGGCGGGTCGGACACGGACAGGTCCAAGGCGCGTGGCCATTTGCTTCCCCAGAATCACAGGGGTTCGCACTAACGTGCGCGCACGAGTCGCAGGGTCTTAGCGTGCACCCTAGCACACATTATGAAGTGTGTTGAAAGGGTTAACCTATATTCCCCCTTGGCCTCCCAGTTTGGTTTTCCTCGCAAAGAAGGGTTTTCGTTCGCACAGTGCTCACTTGCTCGTTTCGTTCGTTCCTTCCAACTCTCGCTGATCATCCATGGCTGAACAACGCGCCGCCTCCGATACTCGCCACCACCTCTCCGCCGCACCGCCATTGCAGATCTCCAAAGGTTTCATTTCCCTCGCTCTCTCTTAATTTCATTTATAATTTTTTTTCGTGCTTTGGATTGGAATCCAACGATTTGTGTGTCTCAGCTTCCATTGCTTTCTCTCTTCTCCTTCGTCGCTTGCGTTCTCTTTTTCTTTTATTTTATTCAGTTGTGGTTTATCACTTGCTTCTCTAAACCCTAGTTTCCCCCAAACCTTTATTCCTTTTTGTTTTTCTTCCTTTCAGTTTTGTGAACAACCGAAATGCACTTCGTTTTAGGGTTTTTATTTTTGCTTTGTGTACGGTGACGGAACGGCTTCAATGGTTCCGAAACGGAACGACATTGACGAATCTTTTGTTTTTTTGCAACTGAGGTTTTTCCTTTTGGCTATTTTTCTGAACTACATTTGAATTTTTTTGTTTTTGATTTTTTTTTTCAATATTATTTCGTGTCTGCTCTTTTCCTCGTGAACTGTGGTTTATAAGGTTGGAGTTTTACACTGCAGTGAAGGTAACCGGTTTTTCAAGTCTGAGTTCGTCGTTGTGAATGCTGGAATTGGCAATTGGGGTTTACACGGAGGGATATTAGTTTCGTTACGGTTGAAACAGGATTTCTTTTCATTGGTTAATTCCACTTTCTAGCGCCCAATTTTTTTTTTGCCAAAATAAGTAAAGCAACATGGTTTCGTATTTAGGTTGCTGCCATGGGATTCTGTTTTCTGTTGCTTGATAAACTGACTGAATTTTTTGCACATATCTTAGCCCTTTGATCGCTATTTTATATTTCTTTTATTTGCTTTTAAACTTTATATTTGGTTGAAGTCTGCATTCATGTTTCTTATATATTTTTAGTTTTTCTTTTGTCCTACATGCTTTCTACTTTTTGAACTTAATGGTCAAAATCTTCATTGTCTGCAGATGCCCAAGGATCTGACAATCCCATTCCACTCTCACCGCAGTGGCTTCTGCCAAAGCCGGGGGAGAATAAACTTGGAACAGGATCTGTGGTGTGTGCTTAACTAGTTCTGCATATTTACCTATTGTTGTCTGCGGATGGTTTTGTAAATATTGTCTCTAAATCAGACATAGGTGCCACCTTAACCTTATTTCCAATTGCTAATGTTTTTTTGCCTTTTCATTTTCTAACTACTCAGGAGAACCATATGGTCTCAAACCCACCTTATGGCCATCGCTCAGAGCCTGTTAAGACATCTGGAAATGGAGAGGATGTGCATGATGTCCACAAGAAAAAGGACGTCTTTAGGCCATCTATGTTTGACTCAGAAAGTGGACGTCGTGACCGTTGGCGTGATGAGGAGAGAGACACCAAGTCCTCCATTCGGAAGGATCGTTGGAGGGATGGAGACAAAGACCTAGGTGATTCTCGCAGAGTGGATCGATGGACAGATAATATGTCTGCAAGGAACTTTCCAGAAGCACGGCGTGGTGCATCTGATAATCATAGATGGAATGATTCAGGAAACAGAGAAACTAACTTTGATCAGCGGCGTGAAAGTAAGTGGAATACCCGCTGGGGTCCTGATGACAAGGAGCCAGAGGGCATTCGTGAAAAATGGAGTGACTCTGGAAAAGATGGTGAGATACATTTGGAAAAAGGTCTGTCTAACATTTCAAGTCAGGGAAAGGATGAGAAGGATGGAGATCACTATCGGCCGTGGAGACCTAACTACACACAAAGCCGTGGAAGGGTAGATCCTTCCCATACAACCCCAACCAAACAAGTCTCTACATTTTCCTATGGGCGTGGTCGTGGGGAGAATACACCCCCAGTCTCTAGTATTGGACATGGCCGGGCTGGTTCTCTCGGTAGCTCTTTGAGTAGCACATACCCTGGAACTGCATTGGAAAAGGTTCAAAGTGGGCATGATGAACCTGGCCCCCTCAAGTATAACAGGACGAAATTGCTTGATGTGTACAGAGTGACTGGTATGGGTACAAACAGAAAACTAGTTGATGATTTTGTGCAGGTACCTAATCTTACTCAGGATGAACCGTTGGAGCCTCTAGCGATTCTGGCACCAAATCCTGAGGAACTGGTAATAGGTTTCTTTGGTTTGTATTGTAATTACTGAATGCAATTTCCTTTTCCAGTGGTTTAGTGTGTGCTTTTCTGTTTGAACAGGCTGTCTTAAATGGAATTGACAAAGGGGAGATAATTAGCAGCAGTGCACCACAGGTGCCAAAAGATGGAAGAAGTTCATCAGATTTTACTCATACAAGAAGAATGAAGCCTGGAAGTGCACCTTTCCAGGGTAAATTCTGGATATACATTTATATACTACTAGATAGGTTTGGGTGCAGGGTAACTTTTGGAACTAGATTGTTTTTTTACCCTTGCAGAGGTAATTATAGAGTGAGGAGAATTTGACCCTTAATCAGAGTAAGGTTTTGATCCATATTTCTATGACGCAACTTGTTTATAAACCCTCAGTTCTTAGGATTCACTGGTCTAATAAGTGGGTTGCATGGCCTTAAGCAAACTTAACTACTAATCCTACCTCTTATTTATGTATTCAATTTCTACTGCCTGAGCAATGTTAAATATCTCATTTTATGGATTCCTCTTTCAACTTAAATGGGGTTCTTCTTACTTATATCCGCTGCCCTATAGTCTCCGACTTTTTATAAGTCTACTTTTGTGTCTCTACTTACCACTAGTTTGTCATCATATATTTAATGAACAGATAGAAGTGAAGATGGAGGTTCTTACAAAGTTTCTGAAGAGCTTTCCAGTAATAAAGATTCATCCTTCGAAGGAAATACTTCTGTTCATCCGGGTGCTCCATGGCGAACAATGCCTCTTGGTGATCATGTTACTCAGTTTCACGATAGCAGGGATGTAACTAGTGATCTTAGATTGAGAAAAACAGATCTGAACTCACACCAGCCAAAAGATCCTCATAATCAGTGGGAAAGTAATGTGGGTTATTTATCTGACTCAAAAGACGTAGGTAAGTGGCAAGCTAGTGAAGACCCTGTTATCAAGAGGCAGTTGTCTGGCATTTTGGACAGTGAACTTGAAACCAGAAGAGTTCAACAGACTGTTCCGGAGGAGTTATCCCTTTTCTATAAAGATCCTAAGGGTCTAATCCAAGGTCCATTTAAAGGAATTGATATTATTGGATGGTTTGAGGCTGGATATTTTGGTATTGATTTACCTGTTCTTCTGGAAAATTCAGCAGCTGACTCACCATGGTTGTCTCTTGGTGATGCCATGCCCCATTTAAGAGCTAAAGCCCGGCCTCCACCTGGGTTTTCTACTCCAAAGCCAAATGACTTCACAGATATTCCTGGCCGACAAATTTCCAGCACATTTGGGAATACTCTTACTGGTTTGAACGAGGTTGACATTTTGCGAAGTGATTCTAGGCATCGTCCAATTCCTGATACCGAAGCTGAAAATAGGTTTCTGGAGTCACTTATGTCTGGTAGCAAGAACAGTCCTCCCCTTGATGGCCTGGCATTGTCAGAAGGTTCGGACCTGTTATACTTGGTGATTTTGGTCTTCGATTTTGGATAATTAAGTTATATTATATTTTCCTGTATAGATGATTTTTCCCTGTGAATCTTTTCCATTTTTGTACAGTAGCATGTTTTGAGATGTTTAGGCTTGACATTGATGTTGATGTATTCAATTCAGGTTTACAAGGGTTTGCTGGAAATAATCCTGGTAATATGGGTCCATCAGGAGTTGATAATGGAAATAATCTTTACTTGCTTGCTAAGAGGATGGCACTTGAACGACAACGGTCCTTGCCTACTCCCTACCCATATTGGCCAGGGCGTGATGCAGCTTCATTTGCTCCAAAACCGGATGTTGTTCCAGATGCCTCCTTGCATTCTAAACTATTATCTTCAGTGAGTGATAACTCTCGTCAGCCTCAATCCCAAAATTCTGAGTTAATGTCAATCATCCAAGGTTTATCTGATAGGACATCGTCGGGCCTAAATAATGGCGCTGCTGGCTGGCCTAATTATCCCTTACAAGGTGCATTGGATCCCCTACAGAATAAAATTGACTTGCTTCATGATCCAAATTTTCCTCAAATGCCATTTGGAATTCAGCAGCAAAGGCTTCCGGCACAAAACCAGTTGTCTCTAAGCAATTTATTGTCTCAGGCTGCTGCTGATAACCCAAATAATGCTTTGGCAGCGGAGAAGCTACTTTCTTCGGGTTTATCACAAGATCCGCAGATATTAAATATGTTGCAACAGCAATACATGTTGCAACTACAGTCTCAAGCGGCTGCTCAAGCACAGCAGATCCCCTTGATTGATAAACTCCTATTGCTGAAGCAGCAACAAAAGCAGGAGGAGCAGCAGCAGCTACTACGACAACAGCAGCAACTGCTTTCTCAAGTGTTGCAAGACCAACAGTCTAGCCAGCTTTTCAGTAATTTATCTTATGGACAGTTGCAAGGTGTATTACCGATAGGGAATTTGCGTGTGGATCCTTCTCTAGTTCAACCACAACAAGAGATCTTTCCCATGAGCTCCCAGGCACCAATCCCCAATGTGCATAGTGAGCATAATTCTAATTCTTTGAATCTACCGCCTAAAGTTAGTCAAGATACAATTAATGTAAGCAGTGAAGCTTCTATACGTCTTCCCCATCAATTATTTGGTGATACTCGTCATCCAGAAAATTGGGGCCCTAATCTTACTGAACAAATTAATGATCAGTATCAGAAGGAGTCGTTCCCAGTATCAGCAACTCATGTTGATGCTTCTCCATTGCTTGATCAGAACACATCCAAAGAGGAACCACTCATTGTGCCCCTTTCTTCTTCTGATTACACTGCTAAGTCAGTGGAACAGGTTCCGCCCAGCAATTTTAGGCCTGATGCTGTGGTTGGGACCTCAACTTCTAAGCCTGGTGAACATTCTGGACATCTGGAGTCTTTTGCATCCAAGATTGCCTTATCTACAGTTGGATCTGATGTGTCACCACCAGTGAGTGGTCCTGGTATGGAGGTGAAGGCCAAATTGGATATCGTGTATCAAGAGCAACATGATGGGACGGACAGCACTGTATCTGAGCCGTCTCTGGGAGACACGAGAAAGATTGAAGGTCAAGAACCTAAGAAGGCTAGTGAGAAGAAATCTAAGAAGCAAAAATCAACCAAATCTCAGTCTTTTGATCAAACGAAGGGAGTGGTAAAAAATGTGACTTTGCAGCCATCAAAGCAGTCAGAAGCTGAGATGCCAAAGTTAAGTGATTTTGGGGAAGCTAAGATTGACAAATCATTAAATGATACAAATATGCAACCAACAAGAGTTAAAGGAACTCGGACTGGAAGTGCTGCCCCAGAGGCTGGTGATCTCCAACAAGCCGGTGACTGGCCTGGTATTATCACTGGAAAGATAACTGAAACAGTGGATGTGGGTGAGGCCAATGCAGCTAGTTCTTTTTTGACACAGAAAACCGAGGTACCTGCTGGACGAGCTTGGAAACCTGCTCCTGGTGTCAAACCAAAATCTTTCTTAGAAATTCAACAGGAAGAACAGAGGAAGGCAGAGACAGAAATACTTGTGTCTGATGTTGCTGTTTCTGTAAATTCAATGAGCCTGGCAAGTCCCTGGGCTGGGGTTGTGTCCAATCCAGACTCTGTGAAGGTATCTAGTGAAGGTCTCAAAGGAGGCAATAGTGAGAATCCTGTTAAATCCGAAACTTCTCAAAATGTCAAGAGCAAGAAAAGTCCTCTGCATGATCTATTAGCAGAAGAAGTTCTAAAGAAATCTAATGAAATAGATGTTGAGGTTCCAGATAGTATATTGCCCTCACATAATATAGTTGTACAATCAGAATCATTGGACGACGGCCATTTTATTGAGGCAAAAGATACTAAAAGAAGCCGAAAAAAGTCAACAAAATCTAAGGGTTCAGGAACTAAAGCTTCATTGCCCATTGCATCATCTGAGGTACCTACAGCTTCAAGCCCCAATGAAAAGGGAAAAAACACCCGTTTGGCACAGCAGGAGAAAGAAGAGTTGCCTGTCATCCCTGCAGGACCCTCTTTGGGTGATTTTGTTCTTTGGAAAGGAGAGCGAGAACCACCAAGCTTGTCTCCTTCTCCAGCTTGGTCTACTGATTCTGGTAGGGTTCCAAAACCAACTTCATTGAGGGACATTCTAAAGGAGCAGGAGAAAAAGGCCTCTTCTGCAATTCCTTTGAGCCCAATGCCTCCCCCTCAGAAATCTCAACCTACCCAGTCTTCACGGAGTAGTGCATCTTCATGGTCAGTTTCAGCATCCTCTCCTTCTAAAGCTGCTTCTCCAATTCAGATAAATACCCAAGCTTCTCAATCAAAATACAAAGGGGATGATGACTTGTTCTGGGGTCCAATGGAGCAATCAAAGCAAGATGCTAAGCAGTATGATCTCTATCTCTTTTTTAAAATTTTCCACTCAAACTTCTTATCTAAAACTTTCATTCGTATTTTTATTTTATAGGCTTTCTTTGAAAGCAAACTAAGCTTGTTCTAACACATCTTTGTTTAGAAATGTTTGCTGTAGCATTGCAACTTATTAACACATCTTAAATATTGCATAAGGAAGAATGTGATAAACATCTACTTTTGTTGCTATTGTTAGATGATTTGGCGATTGAGTCCCTCCATATTTTTAATGATGTTGAAAATTGAAAAGTGTGTTTTTGTAGCATTTCTCGTTATGAAATTTTTGGTTTTGGAGGCATCTGTTACCAAACATAAATTTCTTGCCTGCTGGTAAAATTGGTAGAAATTTACTTTAACTTTTATGTTGTATTGAATCTGTTTCCATTCCTTCCGTCCTATCACCTTGTGGGATTGGAGAATGGTTTGTTGCCCCTTCCCCCTTCTTGGACTACTTTGATCATTGCCCCTAAAAAAGTGTGGTGTTCGATTTAAAATTTAAGTACTCTGAAGTAATAGTAGTTGAGTATGCGTTGTGGCTGATTTATTTGTTTTCCCTTTGAGCAGGTCTGATTTCCCTCAGCTTGCGAGCCAAGGGAGCTGGGGTTCAAAAAACGTACCCTTGAAAGGTAATTCTCCCGGACTGTTGACAAGACAGAAGAAATCAGTGAGTGGCAAACCAACTGAACGGTCTCTATCATCATCACCTGCCTCTTCTCAATCAATTCTGAAATTGAAAAAAGATGCCATGACAAAGCATTCTGGTAAAACAAGGATACTTTTTGTTTGTTTATTGTACTAGCCGATTGCATAATATACTGTCTGGGTCTTTTGACAATCTTCTAAATGCTGAAATTATTGGTTACATTTTCAGAGGCCACGGACTTCAGAGATTGGTGTGAGAATGAGTGTGTTAGGCTTATTGGGTCAAAAGGTATGTCCATCGATAAGACTTAGGTCGTAGTTTTTTAATTTGAAGGGTTAAACTAGATATCGGTTTTGAATTGAACATTCTAAATGGCACCATGGATTAGGCTCTGCTTATTGTAACCACTTTGCTTGAATCTTGCGTTTCTGGTTGAAAGTATTTTATTCTTTAAACACCATAAATGGTTTTTATAACTCTTTAATTATTTTGGTGGGGCATGGTGCTTATTGCAGATACAAGTTTCCTTGAATTTTGCCTGAAGCAATCCAGATCTGAAGCTGAGCTGCTCCTTACAGAAAACCTTGGATCATATGATCCTGACCATGAATTCATTGATAAATTCCTGAATTACAAGGAGTTGTTACCATCCGATGTTTTGGACATAGCTTTCCAGAATAGGAATGACAAGAAAGTTGCTGGACATGGTGCGGCCCGGACAGCATCAGCTAGTGCTGATATACAGGAGGATGTGGACTACACTGAAGGATCCTCTAAAGGTGGTGGAAAGAAGAAAGGTAAGAAGGGCAAAAAGGTTAGCCCTTCCGTTTTGGGATTTAACGTTGTGAGTAACCGGATCATGATGGGTGAGATCCAGACTGTAGAAGATTAATTGAAGAGGATGTGACGGTAGATGTAAATACATTTTGGTCGTACTTTGTAAATGGTTTTTCCCGTTTTAGGTGTTTTATGTTCTTTTTTTTATACAGAACAGTAGCAGCATTTATTGGATCTGCTTAACCAATTTTGTTATCTAATGTTAGGAGTTGTTTTGACACTTTTCGGTGACCATGATTTTATCTTAATATTAACCTGTTTCAATTCCATTTCGTCATTCAATCACTTTTCTTATTGATTTCAACTCTTGCGTCTTTAGCAGTTGGAATTTGATTTGGAAAAAGAAAAATCAGGAACATAGTAAAAGCATGTAGGCTGAAAATGTCTGTTATTTAGGTTGAAATCATGGTCTGGTTTCAGAGTATTATGGTTGATGATGCGATACAACGAAGATATAGAATTTAATGTTTTGCAAGTTCCCTTTATAGTTTAATTATACTTTTGATTACTCGTGCCCTGGAAGGAGGGCAGAATTGTTTTCCCAACGGCGTCTCACCACTTTCTCCCTATCCTCTACTCATTACCCAATTCCTTCTCATTCATGTGCAAATTCAAATAACTAACTAAATATCAATTACCTATATATATGTTTATGTATATATGTTTATATTCATGTTAAATCGCTTTTAAGTACATCTTTATTAATTTCATTTTGCGTTACAAAATAATTTTTCTTTACAATTTATTATAGGTTCAATTAATTACATGTTTTTGTTTGATTTCACATGAAGTTAAATCAAAGATACATGGTGTCTAAATGTTTTTATTTTAAAAATGAGTTACTAATAAATTCTACTATTTAGATTTTTAATGCGAACCATGACACTATTTTAAATTGTTTCAATTTTCAACTACTGAATAATTCTTAAATGTGAATTAAATGAAATGCCATAAGCTTTTTATGAGTAGCCAAAAGCTTTTAGTAGAATTTAATTAATTTTCATAAATTTTATGTCAGTTTTTCCATATAAAGTTTTCAAAATAATCATTATTATAATCTAACGGAAACACATGGGCTTTCACCTGTGTATTTACATCTTTATTATGTTAAAATAACATACTTTTATTATTTTTATGAATAATTAATTAAAAATAAAATAATACAATTTAATATATATATATATACATATAATTTTGTAAAAGCAACATTAAAAAAATTATGACTTATGAATGAATATAAATAACTTTAATAATTTTATGGTAAGTAATAATTCAAATATTTAAAAAAAAAATTATGAAAAATGTTTTTTAAATATTTTTCGTGAATTTTTTTTAAATATTTGTATTTTAAAAAGTTAAATATGATCTATCTGCTTTTTACTGACAAACCTTCATTATTTGTCTTTACGAAATAAATAATTATCAGATAAAAATTATGTGTAATTTGATGATTTTCTACCAGGATTTAGGGAAATCAAATGACCATTTTAAGTAATACTAGAGTGTTATAGCCTATCATGTGATGTCTAAATTAATAAGAATTTTTATTTATTTAATTTTAAATTTTTGAGAAAAATCATTCATTCATTTATATATATATATATATATATATATATATATATATATGTATATATATACATATTTATAATTGTATAATAAATATATTTTTTACAAATGTGAAAATGAACATGATCTCATTTTATGAAATCAAATAAGTATTTTAAGTCTCAATTTTTTTTTTATAAAAAAAGCTTTCATACTAAATAAATTAAAATTGAAAATAGACAATTTATTGTCAATAGTAATAAGAATTGAAAAAACTGCTTCCATATTCAATAAAGTAAATTTTTTTATTTATAATATGTTAAATTTCAAAATTCTCGCATTGTATTCTTTTAAATCAAATTCTAACAAATGTAATATAACTCTAAATAATTTTAATTAACTACTTTACAATTAAGAAGTATATTAACTTTATTTATATCTTGTTATAAGTTTCTCTATCTGATAATAATAGTCACAAATGTAAAATAACTTGCAATGTATCTTTGTATGATAAATTTGTGCTTGGATTGATGATAAAATATATAATCTTTTGTATTACAACTCAACTTGATGCTTATAGTGTGTTTTTATATATGATGTTATTTTGTCTTAACATCAACTCGTAAGGAATGTTAATGTTAAATATCTTTCAAAGTGTGTTAAAATTGTTAAACTTAACAATTCAAATATTTACATAAATCATCTCTTATGTATCGTCTTAAGCTTTACTCAAAATTAGATAAAAGTTATTTGACTTAGGCATGATAAGTCATTTTGAATATGAGAAGGGTCTTTGTGAAAAAATTTACATTTAATGTTGTCTTTAGAACATTTATTATAACTCTTTTTATTTATAATGATAGACCACCAAAAACAAAGAAAACTTTAAGACTATATAAAGGTTAGAAAATTTGCAACTAGGACTATATTTGTTAAAACCTTTATAAATTAAAAACATCTTGAAAAAAGTTGATGCCAAATAAGAGGTTTTAAGTAAAAAAGCTTGCAACAATTTTATTTTCTAACTTGTGTAATTTCTTTTGGTAAAACACTTCAATGTTTTTTAACAATATAAAAAAAAATAAACTTAACCTTACATTCGTCTCTAAAAAATTAAATATCTTTTAATTAATATCCTTGTGATCTTTTGATTATTTTTTATAATTATGACTTAACTAAGAGTGACTTTATGTTTAAACAATATTTTTAATTAGTTAATATTCTTGTGATCTTTTGATTTTTTTTTTTATAATTATGATTTAACTAAAAGTGACTTTATGTTTAAACAATATTTTTAATCCGGAGTGATTTCTATTTCAAACAATACCTAGTTTTTAACAAAAAAAAAATAACTGGTTAAAGAATACTAAATTGGTATCTTGGTATATGAGTTTGCATTCTAAAATTTGATCAAATTGATTAAGGATTAAATAAAATTTTTTTGTAAACGAACCAATATAATAATATAAAACATAAATATTTGTCAACCTTTAATTTTTTTCAAATTACATATTGTTGTTCAATATGTTAAAAAAAATAAAAATCTTCTGTTTGCTAAACTATTTAAACAATAAATCTATAAAAAAAATTGTGTTTGATCAATAATTCAACTTAAACCTCTTCTACGATATTAGATGTTCTTGCTAATTATTGTAAAGATATTTATCTAATTCAATTTTCTCTTGGTGTGCATTTAGCTTGTTTTTATATATTCACATAATAGTCAATTAGATTCTGATAATCTTACATCTTAGTTTGTTTAAAAATAATATTTTAGTTTTGATGCAACATTAAAGTAAAGAAATTTTATATAAGGAACCAAAGTTATTAGAAATATCATTTATATCTTATTTTAGAAAATGAGAAAAGAAAGTAATAGTTGAAAAAAAAAGAAAATAAAAACAAATGTTTCTGTTAAAAAAGAAATAGAGTAAAAGTAAGAAAGAAAAATATAAATAACAATAAAAAGTTTATTTTTTATAGATAATGAATATATAATTAATTATACATGGAGAATCATACATGTTTATGTATGGTATTTTTAATATGAAATAAAAACATAATAGTGTTTTATACAATAGATGTTTCATAATGTAATTCTACACAAATTTTTTTATATTCGCTTTCATAGTTTCTTCTCCTCCTAACTATAAAATCAGTCATCTATTCAGCTTTCATATTTTCTTCTCCAAACTTTAGAATCAGCCATCTATGCTTTCATAGTTTCCAAAACTCTAAATATTCAATATAAAAAATAAAGTTCACATGACTAGGACAATACTTTCTATTAATGTTTTTTTAAAACATAATTTTTTATCATGTTGCTAGGCATGACTTCAACATTTGCAAGTTTAGGCAAGTTCTAGCACTCCCACACTTATCTCCACTATCATTGTGTAATGCTTCTTACTTTGATATGACATTATCGTTGCCACTGCTACCATTACTATGACCACCCCTTTACTAAGAAAATCCATTATTCGATTTGAATTTTTAATTTATTTTATATACTCATTTTATTATATTATTTTACATTGAGTTACATATTTTGGTTTTATGTTTTCAAACTATGTAACAAAGTCAGTCATATATAGAGTTTTGTTTAAATAGAGATACTTCATAGGGTTCTTCATAGGGTTCAGTAAAGCATGTTCTTAGTTGGCCAAACTTTAGAAACTTGAGAAGGACCATACTGCTTAGAAAAGGTTTAAAGATCTTAAAATTGAAAATAAAAACAGAATTTTTGAATATTGAATCTTACAATCTAATTGTAAACAATAACAAGGACTACTGCAATGAAAATGAAAATTGAAAATCCAGTCCAACAGAAAAATCCATGACCTAACATACTAATAACACCATTCCTTTAACAATGTCACCACCAGCCAAAGACACTACAAAAACAATAGATTAAGAACTCTGCTCAGAAGAAGCAACTGTTATATCACAACAAATTTTCATATGTCCAGACATATTTGTGCAACTCATCATAGCAGAAGGTTTAATCCTGAAGAAAAACAAACACTAATTCTCAGAAAAAAATAAAACCAATACAAAACAATCAATAACAAAATTGATTTGAAAATAAAACATGATGAAGCTTAATCTCAGAGAAATTCCAAATATGGAAGTGGCAGACAATCAACACGGCATCAGTTCAGTCCGCCCGTCTGCATTTCTTCATCATTGATGATTTAAATAATATTTTACAACAAATCAAATACAGTTTTTCTTCGAACCCTAAAACACACACAAAGACAATCAAAATTAATATCAAACTCTACAAAGTTAAGACAGGGAAGGCATCAGATAATAAGCGGAGTTTTTGATCTTCACAGATAATTCAGTGTGTAGGATAAGAAATTTCATCATCCCTTGCCAGCCCTTTGTCGCAATATTAGATTCACTGAAGAAACAAGAAGAGAAAAGCTAACAAAAACAAAACAGAAATACAAAATTCAAATGGCATCAGATAAATATAAATGTGGTCATCACAGCTTATCAGTATATCAATAAGCGGTTTACAATTTGAATCATCACTGCCAAATCTCTCTTTGCAAATACAAATAACAAACAAATACACAAAAAAAAATCATTTCTTTTGAGTTAGGGTATTTCGGTAGGTCCATTTGACCCATGGCAATTTGAAAATCTGTGCAATGGGCTGGTAAGCCAACCTTTAAAATCTGTGCATAAGTTATATCTCCAACGCCATTGAAATTGGACACAAAAAGGAGAGGGTAAAACAGATGCACTGGATCAACCACGGAGAAAACAAATTAAAAAAATACACAAAACCAATTGAATTCCTTTAAAATTAAAGGATGCAATGCAGGGATTCAACACAAAACATTGATGGCATAATCGAAATCAAAACAAAATCGAAGAGGAAGAGAAAAGGAATACAAATTCGAAATCAGAGAATTACAGCGGTGTTGTGAGTTGTGAGAGACGGCAAGTGAGGTTGAACTCAAAGACTTTAAATAAGGGTTGGGCAAAGATTAGGGTTTGGGCTTCTATGTGCCATTCAGCTATACGGTGTCGTATTCTTTTCTGTATGCAAAGACTAAATAATAAAATGTATTATACAAAATGATGTCCAATATCTATTTATTTCACAGGTAACATTTTAAAGAAATTTTCTAAGATTTCATTTTGTTGTATGTTAAGAAAATTATTTCTTATTAAATTTAGTTGTAAGATAATTATTATTTTATAAATTTTAGTTATAATAATAAATATTTATCATATAATGTACAATTTAAAAAATTACAACTGCAATATAAAGATAATAATATAATTAAATTACTAATCAAGAAGGAAAAATATATGAATTTTAACATGTCACATAAACAACAGAACCTGAACCTATTTGTGTAAAGAAAATTGCATAAAGATTATTTCATTCCATTAACTACATGCATAACATAAAGATAGATTAAAATTAACATAATCCAATGTTGAAAGTCTTTATAGAATGTCATTATAAGAGTTTAATTCTCTCTTTATAATGAGATATGTAGTGTTTAATAAACCTGGCACACACTTGGTTTGTGCTAAAAGTTATATTATCATAAAAGTTCTATCCATTCAACATTTGCCACAAATCCTTGAAATTCATTTTATCATATTCTGTCACTTCATGATAAAATTTCACTACATAGTTTTTTACAGTGAGCTAGATCTATCAATGTAATAGGTACAACAAATTTTCTTGCAGCTGACAACTTGAAAGAGAAAGGAAAAACCTTAACTAATTCCTACTGCACTACTTGATCAGAGGGCGGCAAAAAGCAATCCATGGACAAGCCAAAAATGTTAAAATCAACCTCTTCAATCCTCCATGTCTCCTCAATCTTCCTGTGGTGATTATGTGCCATACCATACCTATACAATATTGCCACTGTCTTCCCACAATGACCTATGTTAATGCCATCCACATACCTATAGTCCTCAATCACAGACTCAATGCTTGTTTCCCAGAAAATTGAGTCTTTTCCCTTGGAAGGTTTTATTCTTACCAACTTGTTGTCCTCAAATTTTACAAGTAGCCCTGTGCGTTGGCTAAAGTATCCCCACATTGTGTGTCTTACAATTTCTGAATGGGAAGTGTTTTGTTCTTGCAGAATGTCATGTGCTGTATCTACTTTCAGTAAGAAACAATCTTCTTCATTAACGGTTTTCTCTCCTACACATAGAGCATCTATGAACAAGTTAGCCGTACACCTTGGATCTAGCCCCTGATAATAACAACCACAAAATCAACAACTAAACAGAGTCAAAAACAATACTTGAACAAAACCCTTTACTCCTTCAACCGCACATGTAATTTATAAGGTCAAGCAAATTGTTACTCTATATTCTATAACAAATATACAAATACTTAAAATTAATCTAGTTTTTGAAGTTGATATTCAACTTCATCATAAATTTGAGGTATATGGTAGTAATGATAGATTTATGTTGCACCTGAAAGAAGCGACGAAGGGGTCTAGGAGGGCCTTTGTTGGCATGAGAAGGTTGAGAAGAAGATTGGTTCCAAGCCACCTTGCCATCACTCCCTGCACTAACCTTGAGACCCGAAACAACCAATTCAAAGTGCCACAAATCAGGGTTTTTTTGCCACAACACAAAACCTCCTACCTCAGCCCCACCTATTGGCTCAACGCTTTCACCACCTTGATGCATCTCCGACCCAAAAATTCTCACTTGCCCCACTGCATACATGCTTTTCAATGAATCCATTGCACCCACTCCTCCAATGGAAGCTATGTACTGCTGCACTATATATTTGGCAGTAGACGCTTTCTGCACATCCAATTTGGGCGTTAAAACATGACACAGAAAAACACCTTACAATACAACACTCCTATTTTAGTTTAATAAAATCAGTATTTTAACTATTTACAAATAATCTAAGTTTTTTTTTTTTCAATTAACTCGTGCATATTATAAAGAACAAAACTCATGTAGTTTCTTTCCTTGGAAAAATAAAGGGAGAAACACTTGGATTTCTGAATTTTCTATCTTGCAACTTTTTTATTTCCAATTTAATCAATTTTAAATCTTCAATCTAAAAGGTAATAATTTAAAATCTTTTAGGTTTTGTGAATTTTTTTATATATTACTAAACTCACACTTGCAACATTTCACTCTAATCAAAAGTAAAGTTTTTCACCAATTAATTGTATGGAAAAGTAAAGCTTTTACAGATTATCATAGGCACTACACGAATGACAAGTTCAAAAATCTTCAATTAAAGTTTTTTTTTTTTTTTTTCATAATTTGCATGATAAAGTTTACATAATCTTAGATTAACAATAAAAGTTTATCATATTAGAAGATGGAAAAGTGTATGCATTGAAAACTTACAATGGAAGAATCTTTGAGGGGGCGACTTAAGGTGTGATCGGATTGAACCTGAAGAGGGACGAGGGGGCAACCAACGAGCTTAAGCAACGAGATGAATTCATTGTTGGAAGAAGCAGAGAGACGCGTGGAATTTGAAGACGACGAAGAAGAAGCTGAAGGTGTAGTTGCAGGTGAGGACGACCCATCACCGGCTGTTCGAGGTTTCATGAGAGCACAAAGGTTTTGCCACCGGTTGGCGCCGGTGTTTCCGATGCTCCTCCACATGTCCTCCGGAATAGGAACATCCAGCACCGTCTCCAACCCATCAACGTTCTCAAAATTCGGACACACTTTCCTCATAACGTTTCTGCATGTGCCTCCTTATCACAAACCACCACCATGGAAAACAAGAAACGAAAGAAGCATTAACCGTTTCAAACCTCGCGCTCTTCCATTTTTCTCGCGCATTGCATTTACTTTAAGCTAAAATAATTCAATTTTAGTTATATTTTAAGTCATAATTACCTTAATTAATTAAGCCAAAGAATCTTAATCTATATTAAACCCAACTAATGGGCCAACCCAAGCCCAGTAGTGAGGCCCATAAGGAAGTAAAAGAAAGTGGGCGCCGGCGAAGAGCGCGTGAGCATTTTAAGGATTTATTATTCCGCGTTTGGCACAACAATTTTCTTCTCTGTCTCTTCGCTCTGCCCTTCCGTTGTTTACAATGAAGGCCACGCTGAAAGGCAAATACGATGTTGACAAAAACGGCGCCGCTTTCGCCACCGTCGCCGTCAACGCCGCCGACGTCAAGTTCCGCGCCTCTGTGACGGAAGCCACTTTCATTAACGGCCCCAGCCTCACCGGCTTGGCTCTCGCCTTCGAGAAACCCGGCTCCTTCATCGTCGACTACAACGTTCCCAAAAAGGTTCCATTACAAATTCTAGCTGCTTCTACTACTTCAATAATAGCCGTTTCTGAAACCGTTTCGTGCAGGACTTTAGGTTCCAGTTCATGAACACGGTTAGGGTTGGGGAGAGGCCGTTGAACTTGACCTACTCGCACAGCAGGGGGGATAACCGGACCGTACTGGACGGGACCTTTGTGTTGGATTCCGCGAACAAGTTTTCGGCGAATTACGCGCTGGATTCGGGGAACTGCAAGTTGAAGTACAGTTATGTTCACAAGGGGTTGACCACGATTGAACCCACCTATGATGTGGCGAAGAACACGTGGGATTTCGCCGTTTCGAGGAGGGTTTACGGTGATGACATTTTGAGGGCTTCGTACCAGACATCCAGCAAGGTTTTGGGAGTTGAGTGGGCGCGGAATCCCAAACACAATGCTGGATTCAAGGTGAGGCAATTCGCAAATGAATATCGATATTTGGATGGTAGTTGTGGTTTTTTTTTTTTTTTTTGAGAGTTTTTTTTTAGATTTGTGGAGTGGGTCTCATATTTGACTAGGGATATTCTAACAATTTCAAATTAGTCGCCCCATGTGCTAGCTTTTGAGGTTTAAAGGAAAACCCAAATTCTAATATGGTATGAGAATCTTGTTGTTCGGTCAATGAGGCTGCTCGGTTTGGTTCGTCTGCATGTGAATTTCACGTTTGATATATTTAGTCTTTGGGATGAGGTATTAGTGATCTTAGATTGATTAATGATATGACTAAAATTACTGGATATATGTGAAAGATAACTCGCTCTTTGTATGAGCTAGTTTTTAAACATGCTGCTTGTAATGTTTAGTCTTCAGTGAGAGGGAAGTGCAACGGTGATCCCATATTTGAAATTGAGTTTACATGTGTTTGTGTTTTGCTTGAGTTGATTTTCGATGATGATCTTTGGGTGTTAAAGTGTTGTGTAAATTTAATCTCTTTCTGCAAATGCTTACAAATTTTGGTCATTGGTTGAACGAGTCTTGTTATATGTTTTTCTATTGAATATTGCTAGAGGATTCGTCCATGGTTATTTTTAGTAGTAGAAACCTCAAGGGTTCATTTCTGCAAATGCTTACAAATTTTGATCATTGGTTGAACGAGTCTTGTTATATGTTTTTCTATTGAATATTGCTAGAGGATTCGTCCATGGTTGATTTTTAGTTGTAGAAACCTCAAGGGTTCATTTACGAAGGGAAGGGTTCTTAGTTGACTGGTGATTAAGCTTATGAATGAAGACTGTTATAGTGAGGATGTAGTCATTCATCTTGGGGATGGAGTTTTGTTTGAATATAACGAAGCCAGTAGCTTATGGTGAAGTTGGTTATGTGGGAGGAGGCACAGTTTACTGCCTGGAAATGAAACAAGGGGGACTGGAAATGATTTTACCTTTCTTGAGTGCTAAAATCAGTATAAAGGCCGTATCGGATTATTTATGGCTCACAATACATTCATACATACATGTATAGATACATATATATACAATCCTTGATAGACAATAATTGATTAAAGGGATGCAATGTGTACTGATTGATTATCTATCTTCATTCTCATTTGACTTTAGAGTTGTCAATGCTTCATTGTAGTCTTGATTTTTCCCTTAAGTTTGTTAGCCTTAATTTCTTTCGTACATATGTGGCGGCCTAAATACAACAAGATACCGGTCAGTGCCGTGATCTTTCTTGCTCTCCGTTTGTTTAAAATATATTT
>Ga0099824_1002014_pt1 | contig 29476 bp, 12 predicted proteins | sample SiratrowhiteBW_FD_76837 | JGI IMG/M metagenome (GOLD analysis project Ga0099824, IMG submission 76837) | Root nodule microbial communities of legume samples collected from California, USA - Siratro white BW | ecosystem: Host-associated > Plants > Roots > Nodule | place: USA: California... | reverse complement strand
TGAGGGGTTGTGGCAGTTCAAGGTTATGGGATGGTGACAATGGCGTTTCAAGAGACACGGGGTTGTAGCGGTTCAAGGTTGTAGGACGGTGATGGTGATGATTCAAGGTTGTGAGAACAGAGACGGAGGAGGTGAGGTGTGTGAGGAGGGTTGCAATGACGAGAGGGGATGGAGAGGTGAAACTGCTAAGCCGCCCTCAAGGTACAAGGGGCTCTGCTAGACGAAGGAAGGTTAGCTACCTAGAGCGAGACAGAGATAGAGGCAACAACGACGGATGAGGGGATTGAAGCAGGCTCACTGTTGTATTTTTCTCAAGTTTTTTACATTGCTTTGGTTTGTTGGGTGTTTTTATTGGATTCTCTAGGGCTGGATTATTGTTGTTACTTCCCTGAGACTGGTTCTTCCTTTTTCCTATTTCTTCAGCAGCCACTTGTCCCTCCTTTTTTTCCTTTTTAGTATGTTTATTTTGTTTGATGTTGTTGAGGTTACGAATTCGAAAGGAGGGAATGGAAGTTTGGCCACAAGGGTTGAGTGAGTGATTGATGAAGATGGTTCGGAGGATGGATGTTGTTATGTGTGGGAATAGAATGAGAGATCTTCAATATTGCTAAAGAGAATAAACCAAATGGGAGGTGGAAAAACAACTTTTCGTGAATGGAGGTGAGGATGGATCAGAGTAGTGAAGGTGTAGGAGATTGTGTGCATGAAAAATATTTTGCAGGAGTGAGAGTGTGGTGGTGTGAAAAGTGGAAAAGAAAGGGTGTGTAAGAAAGTTTTTGGTTATTGGCACAAGTGAACAAACTTGGGGTGTGTAAGAAATGTAGAGGGTGTGCGAAGCAGTCATGATCTGTTGGTCCAAATGAGAGAGAAAGGGTGTGCGTGGGAAGAGTAGAGAGTGTGAGAAGTAGTCCTGCTGGCCCAAATCAAATAGAGCGGGTGCGTGCAAAAAGTGTAGGAAGTGTGGGAAGTCATGGCCTGTTGGCTCAAATGAGAGAGGGGGTGCGCAAGGAAAAAAAGGGTACAAATAGCAAATCTCTTTTTCTTTATAATTTCTATTTAAAGCCTAATGGGTTAGGCCTAAACCATTTTTTTTTGTATTGTTTAGATAGAAAACAATAAAAACCTGAACTAACAACTTAAAAAGAGAATATTTTTTAATTTCGTAGTCCCTATTTTCTTATTTTAATTTAAATTTTAATGTAAAATCTAAATATTAGACTCTAACTGCAATTTTTATCTTTTTTTAAAATAAAAAATTATAAAGGTCTAACTAATTGTTTTGAATTCGTTAAAGAGAATTTTTTTTTATTTTATAATATTTATTTAAAAAAATTATCATTTTTCATTTTTTATCCTTTTTTAAAATTTAATTGGACAGCATTTTTTTAAAATTTTTCTCTAGAAGTAATTTTATTTGTTTTTGGACGAAATTGGGTGTTAACATCCATTGGTCAATGGTAATGGTCTGAGTATGTCTATACCCCATGTTGTGAGTGACTATAGAGTGGTTATCTGATGTAGTTTCTTGACAGTGAGAGTGTGGTGAGGACCAAACCTTTGGAATTCTGGGCATCTTACAATGAACGAATGAGCATCTTGGTAAAGAGTGAGAGAGATACCTTGCTCGTAAGACTGTTGTCGCTATGCACTACGCCCTTGAGTGCATCTCACATTCAACAAGGACGTGTTGTGCTTGGTATTTGTCTAAACATTTGAGCAGTGAAGTGGAGAGTTCTCGTCTAAAGAGTTAGTCATCGTACATGATATAGAAAGACGATGACTGACATACCTTCTTCACTTTCGTACTATCGTCGGGCAGGATGTCGTTAGTTAGATAATTGATGATTGGGGTCATACAACTAACTTTGCTCGAACCTATTAGTAGGTGATCACAGTCGTTTCACAAGCAAATTAAAAGAGTTCCAGTGTTGACCGCCTAATGCAATTCTAGACCATCTAACACCAAAGATATGATAGTATAGATAGGAAAAAGTTAACTCCAAATCGTTTCCCAACGAATCCAATAGTAAATTCAATTAATCAATGTTCAAAACTTATCTTCACTAAAGAAAGTTAGTAATAACAATAAATTAAATAAAGGGCTTTGAAGATTGTTGTGTAGGAAATTAAAATAGATGATTTAAAAATAATAAAGAAAATATGTTGACTCTCAAGTTCTTTCACAACAAATTCTTCCTTGATATTCTTAACATTATTATCCTTCAATTATCTTCACAAAGTTGAACTCAATCAAACAGGTGTCAATCAAATTCAATAGAAGCTTATCAGCAAAACAAGCATCTACTGATATATTTAATATCTCACCTTGCCTACAAGCGTATACTCAATGAGATGTATATCTTTTATCTCTTGACTAAGTGTACAAGAAATTGATCAAGGCTAAGCAAATGAACCAAGAACTCTAATTAAGGAAAAATAATTGAATTCTCAAGAAGTGTTCAAAAATAAATACTTTCCCAAAAACATTGATTTCAAAAAGACCAACAATATAACACAATTGTTACATATAATGTAAAGAATAAAACTTTATTAAACAAAAAACTCAGAATTCATTGTGAATCACAAGAGAAACAACCCAAAGGAATTTAGCCTTCCATGATGAAAGTGCAATAATTAAAAAATAATAATAAAACTAGAGTTTATGCTATGTAGCAACTTGTCCCTCGTGCCTTCTCCAGTCTCTATTTATAATCTCCTTTTCTTCACGAAATTAACTCAGAATTAATTCTTAGATATTATCCTTGCAAAATTATCAGATGTTTCCTTATGTACTAAAGATTAATTTTGTATATATCTTCTTTCTAGTAAAGTTGTAGATTTTCGTTCTTGCAATTTCTTTCAGATATTTTGTTTCCAAATTTTGTTCCAGATACCAGCTCATGATAATTGAATTTGCTGGTAAAGATATTGCAAAATATTTGAAGGAGATTTGCTCTAAATCAAGAATCGCAGAGGATCATCTTTGTATAAAATTTGAAGAATATCTTTGCAAAAGATTTGATTAGATTTCGAACCTATATAATCTCTGCAAATAATTAGAAATAAGAAAAGTAAAATAATATGCTTAAAATCCAAGTTTAACCAATAATTTTAATTAAGATCCAATTAATCCTGATTGGATAAATCTTATTTAAAAAAATAGATTTATTCTCAATTATAATCTAAGAAAATCTAGGTTAAACACTCTGAGTGTGAATAAAAATATACTCATCAGTAGGACATCGATATGGTCCCAACTTGGAGTGGCCAAAGTTTCTTGTATTAGGGTTCGGTGTTGACCAACCTTCTATGTATTGGCAAGCTTTGATAAAACATCAACTTATTCATTTGTTGCTTTGGGAACATGAGAAATGTTGAACTGTCAAAATATTCAATTAAGTTCTTGACAATGTGATAATACTTTTGCAACAATGGATCTGTTTTCTGGTATTCACCATTTATTGGTCCTGTGACTAGTTGAAAGTCACTTTGACACTTTAGTTGCTTGACTCCCAATTACTTTGCAAGTCAGAGTCTCACAATCAGAGCTTTATATTCGACTTGCTTCTTGGAAGTTTCAAAGCTGAAACAAATTTCTTGCTCAAGTGTTAACTTGTTAAGGCCTTCGAGGATCACTCTTGCTACTCCTCCTTTTTTTATTGGATGTCCCATTAACACTAAGAGACCACCAATCATGCTTCTCTTGTAGTTGATGGAGCTCGATCAAGAAATCAACTAGGAATTAACTTTCATGGGTCCTCTACTTTCATAATTGAGGTCGAACTTGGACAATTCAACTGCCCAAGCTATCATCCTGTCAGCAAGCTCAGGCTTCTATGACACTTGTTTTATCGGATATTCTGTGCAAACAATGATGTCAAAACTCTAAAAGTAGTGTCGAGATCGAGCTAATTGTCAAGTTAAACACTGTCAAATAAAGAAAGAGACTGGAGTGAGGAGGAGAGCTTACCAATATGGTTAAGGCGACAATATCTTTCTTGAGATTTTGAAACATCTCCTCTCCTCGCATATATCATTCCACTCGAAGGTTGGTGTTCCTTTCAACAGCTTGAATAGTAGATCGGCCTTCTTAGCGAGCTTAGAGAGAAATCATGAAAGTGTGATGAGCTTCCCATTGAAGCGTTATACCTCCTTTAGAGTGCACGAACATCTCATACTCAGTATGCCTCAAACTTGTCTAGTCTGGCTTCTATTCCTCTCTAGGTGATCATGAAGTCGAGGAACTTGCCATCACCAACCCCAAAAAAAAATTATTTGGGTTAAGACACATGTCATGTGCTCGGACTTTACTAAAGACTTTTCTAAAGCCGAGGAGTGGTCTTCAGCTTTCTTGGACTTAACCACCATGTCATCAACATATACATTGCTAATATTCCATATGAAGTCTTCAAAGACCTTGCCTATGAAGCATTGATACGTAGCCCTGCGTTTTTTAGGCCGAAGAGCATGACTTTGTAACAGTAGTCCTCCCCTTCCGTCGTGAAGGTTTTTTTATCTTGGTCAGGAGGGTACATTTGTATTTGGTTGTACCTAGAGTATCCATCAAGGAAACTAAACAACTCATATCCAACTGTGTTATCCACCAAGCGATCTATATTCGACAACGCGTATGTGTCATTAGGACAAACCTTGTTAAGGTCAATGTAGTCTACATACATTCTCCATTTGTCATTAGATTTCTTGACCATTACTTCGTTAGCAATCCAAGTGATGTATGTGATCGACCTGAAGAAGTTGGCCTAGTTGACCTCGTGGGCCACTACTGCACTCCTCTCTTCATCCAACTTGTGTTTCCTCTAAGCAATTGGTTTGGCTTGAGGAAGGATAATGAGTTTATGACACATGAAGTCTGCTTTGATGTCTGGCATGTCAGTTGGACTCCATGCAAACAGATCGGCATTTGCGACTATTACTTGCTCGATCTCGTTTCTCAACAGTCTATTGATGATTTTTCCAACTTTGGTGTACTAGTTAGGTTGATGATCAAGCTAAACTTAAATCATGGGCTCGCCGAAGGTGGATCAATTCTCTTTGAATTTTGCCTTGGCGTCGAGATCGACCTCATCTTTTACCTTGTCTTCTAGAATCTCCTCTTTGGGGACAAGAGGGCGTGACTCTTCAATGTTGTAGCATTAGTGACCTCTGTCAAAGGAAGACTCCTCCTCAGCGGGTGAAGCTCTTCCATGTTGTGGCATTGATCATTGTAACATGCTTCGGGAACCTTGATCTTCGAAATCACTGGAGAGGTAGTGATAGGGTTCTTCAAAGAATAAGGGTTGACCTTTTAAGCTCTGAGCGTAACATTCTCGAGCTACTTTAGGGTCAACCTTTAGTGATGATATTGCATTATGAGGTGTGGAGACAACGGTCCCTAGTTTATTCAACGTTCTCAAAACATTATGGGAAGTGTCAGCCTCAATCAAAATTTACTGAATTATCAAAGTTTAGTGGCTTTCCCTAGTATCAAAGGTAGTCAACAGATTAACATAACCTTTGGTATATACTCTTTCCCCTACAAATCCTACAATATCCGGGTACGACTTGAGGGTCATCTTGCTCAGGATCGTGTATATAGAAATCTACATCTGTGAATAGAATATGAGGAAGTGTTCTCAATGGTAGTAAATTCACCGAGTTAATGCTCATTAGGTACCTTCTTTGTGTTAGCAGAAGCTTTCTCCACCAGTGAATCCGCTTGCAATGGTTTGGATATATCCTCGGACTTCGACATTAGGTTCGGGTTCCCTTTGCTCTTATTCTTGTTGAGCTTGAGTTTAAGTCTAACCTGTAAGAGCCTCACTTTTACCTCAACCTTAACCTTGTCCATTACATGGGGAACCTCGTCTACCTCCCGTCACCATTTTTGTGTCCTCCTCATCCTTGTCCTCCTTGACCATATTGAACAAAGTGGGTAAAGGACCTTGAAGGGATGAGAGCATTCCTAGGTTGTATGCCCATAGTTCTAATGATATTAACATTTCTTGGTATGATTGACAGAGGACAAAATTTGTATAGGTTAAAGAAGGCAGACAAGCTCCAAATTATAGGCCTCTTGGATGACAACATCTCGGCTGGCATTGAAGGGTGTATAAGAGTCACACCTGCCAATTCTCTTCCTTTTAAGACTGTAACTATTATGGGTGTGTCCAATCTCTTCACGACCTTCAAAATCTCCTCAATAGTAATATACTTAGCTGCTCGGACTCATAACTCATCTATGTCATCTTAAGGGCTCAATAAATAATGCGTTTAAGAAGAGCCCAAGTCACAAATCGACTATGAGAGTGTGCATCGCCACTACTTGGTACAAGTTGGGTATGCTGAGGCAGGCCTTCGCGAAGTAGGCCATGTATTCTTGTAGTGATTCACCCTTACCCTAGGTAACGTGTTGAAGTGAGGCAGAGGATATCACCATTGGTTTGTTGTTGACGAACTAAGCTATGAACTTGGTGCACAGTGTGCGAAATGAGTATATTGAATTTTGTGGTAGCGAGTAGTACCATTCAAGTGTTGTTCCTTGAGAGTGGTGCGGAACAACCTGCAATGGACCCTAAGTCTCCAAAGAATAGGCTAGCCTGAGTCATGTAGGCTTCACATGAGCATTAGGATCCAAGTTTTTTTCATGTGAGTCTACCTTGGGCTACTTCCATTTGTCAAGAAGTTGTGCTTGCCTGACCTTGAAACGAGGCGTAGGAGTAGCTCGAAAGGAGAGTTGTTGATCAAACTCATGTGATGCTTTGATAGCTATTTTTAACCTTGTGGTGGTGGGTTCAAGCCCCAAGGTGGGTGCCAAATATTCTTACTAGGATCCGAGTACAAACCTTTATGAGGTTATTTGGAGCCGACCTGATTTGAATCCAAGTTGTATATGCTTAACCAGAGTGGTAATGTTCGAGCTTGAAGATCCTGGATGAAGAGGAGATCCATCTGCAAAAGGCACTTCAATATTTAAGTCAGTGAGTGGTTGTAGAATCAATTAAGCATAGAGTGTGTAGGTCATGAAATGAGTGTGAAATAAAAATGAATACTCCTGGGAGAATGTAGTATTTATAGGATATGTTGAGCCTTAGCTAGGTAGTTGGTTACACAACCCATGAAAAGTGAATAACTAACTAGTTATTAGTGGGACCATGTTATGTAAAATTTACAAGTAGTCACCAAGTTACACGGTAAATTTTTGGATGAATTATCCACATATCTCATATATTGGAGTAATTGTCCCAAATATCTCGAATGTGGGTGATGCAATAGACAAAGTATTATCTCAAAAAATAAATTTAAGCTTAACTTAGTTATAGAAAATCAACATTCAAAGTGATACCTACTTATATTACAATTTGATAATGTTAGTTTAAGGTAATTTAACACCATTTATTGTTAAAATGTTGTAAATTTAGATTGCACACCAGTTTTAATTATTATTATTATTATAATAAAGTATATAAGTTTTCTCTAAAATTTTGTAATATAAAATGCAACTTAATTAAAAAACGACGTATGTATATTGTATTCCGTTTTTAATATTCTTCCTATAGAAATTGATTTAAGAGTTTTCTTTAAAAAAAACAAAAACAAAATTGAAGACACAAGCAAGACAAAAAAACAAAATATGAGAAATATCAAAGACTAATTTACATATTCAATATCTACAGAATTTCTTTTATCACAATTTTTGAAAAGTAAAAATTTAAGATTAATTGAAAAAAATGTTATTGAACCTATGAAACAAATTAATACTATTTAATCTAAATTATATACAATTATTAAATAAGAATTAATTATTTTTAAATTGATTTCTAAAATAAAAAACACAAACTAATATTATAAAACACAAGCTCAAAATTAGAAAGAAAAAAAAAACTAAGATCATTAAGCAATTCGTAAAAGTTTCAATAAACATTATATAATCTTGATTTTGTAAGTTAAGCCTCAAAAATTAGATCTCCATAAACAAATAATAAAGAATAAGAATGAAAAACACAAGAAAAAAATAAAAACAATTCAAAAATTGAGAAAAAAAAAACAAAGGAAGAAAAAAAGTTTAAAATTCAAAAATTAAATAAATAATTCTAATATATATAACTAGAAAACAACTATATAAAACTTTCTAATTGTCTTTAAATATGACTTATAATTAGGTACATAAATCTAATTATTAATATAGATTCTAGTTAGATCTATAAATTCAATTACAAAAATGAAACTAAAATAAGAAAACTCAAATCCATATACATTTCTTGGTAAAAAATTAGCAAACCTATCTAAAAGAATCATAAGAAAAACTATAATATAAAACCAAATCTAACAGATCAAATATATGTTTTGAATTTCTCAAAATGTAGAATCTAATGTAATTGGAAAAAAAAATAATAGAAAGAATTATGATCAAAATAGTAAAACAAATATCAAATTAATTAAAAATTAAAAATTAAATTAATTATATACATATAATCTAATTTATTTACACTAAGAGAAAATAATTTAAAAACTAAAATTAAAAGATATTGAAAGTTTTTCAGTATACAGTAATATATAGTAAATTATAAACTGTGCATAAAATATATTTATGACTAGAAAAAAAAAAGATATAAATTCAAGTAATTTAGTGATGGCAAGTAAAAATAAGTTAGAAACATTACATGGGTAAAAATAGCATAACTAGCAAAAACTCCAACGATTAGTAGCACTATATTTACAAGATTAGTTGTTCTTGTGTAACTTACGGAAATCCAATTTCCAAGGAACAAATATGTACAATTTAGTTAAAAAAATGATGCGGCAAAGTTTATGATGTGGCAACTTCGTTCATAGTTGTCATTTATTTCAGTTAAAGTTATTTTCGACTTAAATTTAATTAGTCAGTAAGTTTAGTAAAAACTTAATAATCATATTCCTTATTTAGGTTAATTAAGCCTAACCAATTCTATTTATTATACTAATTTAATTATATTTTATTTAATCTGGTTGAATTGAAATCAATAAAAACTTGATTTCTATAACTAGCTACACATTTAATTTGTAATTAATATTTCTAAATCTTGGTTAAGATTTCTAATTCAGGTACTTCGAAAGTTCAGCATTGAGTAGAAGTTTAAATTTTAACTGAGTAGACGAACAGTATGTCCAAATTGTCAAGGGTTCTATGTGTCTATTTATATTGTCAAGGGTTCTCTAACTAACCCCACCAAGATGGCAAGACCAACTTCGCATGTCCTTTCTCGGCCATCTTTGTTAACCGAATGTATAACACTCTTCGTTTTCAACCAATTGCTCTATCCACTTCCTGTTACATTACTACTAATAGCTAACTTCCATCAGCTAACTTCCGTGTTTTTTTGTTCAAAATAACATCTTTAGGATATACAGCACTGTATCCATCTTTTGTCCTAATAAATCAAAACAAGTTATTTATTGTATTTGAACAGTTCTATACTTTACCTATGTATTTAAAACAAATTAGGGCCTTAAGAATGAAAGTTTTACAATTTTTGAGCATTAACATCTGAGCAAAACCATACACTTCTTTTATGAATTTACTTTACCAAAAATAATTTTATTGAAAACATGCGAACACCAAATAAACTGAAAACAAACGTAGCTGTAATTTCAAGGAAATAGTCTCCCATCAAATTACGAATTTCAGCATCAAAATATTACGACATTCAATTATATAACCCGTCATAGAGTGCACGTGTAGAAACATGGTCATTTCAAGAAAAGAATTCTAGCATTTCAATACAAGAGAAAAAAAAAAAAAAACTTACAATTTTAAGAGACCCTAATTATTCCGTATTTATATTGATATGCAAACAACTCATGACTATGATTGTATTATCACAAGCAATGCTACAGCTGTATACATTAGTTCACTACAGGTCCTTGAGAATCTAAATGATCGGAATCAACAGCAATATGGGTTACCTTAAAAACCAGAATGCCCCGAAGTTCGTAATGGAGACTAAGAATCATCCCATCAGCTCAAGACAAAACCACTATAAAGACAAGACGACAAATAGTAATAGTAATAGTAATCGAGCACTACACATTACTAATCAAGAGCAAAACCACAATACCAGCATAACTCAGAAAAGAAAAAAAGGATATAGAATTAAACAATTAGATCAAGAGTTGAATCTCCTCTATGCTTTTATAAAGGGAATTTGAATGATTTGAGTCAATGATTCCAGTCACAGGAAAATAACGTAAGTACGAATTAATTAAGAACAACTAAAGAACAAAAACTATAAGAACATGAACAAAATTAAGAACATAGGCATGACTATAGAAGAAGGTAACAAGAACAAGAGATGAAATTAAGAACAAAATGAAAAAACAAAATGGAGTAGACTTAGATGGATGAAGAAACAAGACAAAGAAAAAGTGGAAGACACTTAATTGGATGAAGAAGACATGCCACTTGAGGTTGATGTTCCATCTTCATCTTCAAGATAAACATCAAGAAAGAGTCAACAATTAACTTCTAAAAGTTAAGACTCAAAGAAAAGAATCATTCTCACAAGAGCTCCATCCCTCAAATTTTCATGTTTGTACAAGAGAAGTGTTCATTATTTATAAGTCTCCTATGAAATTATGGCCGATCTTGATGCAAAGAAAAGGAAAGGAAATCAAATTTAAAATTCCTAGATCTAGATCAACAATCAAGATTTAACCCATGTTTTCCATGTTTGTGTCGCACCTTTCATGTTTGCTTCCTTTCCTCTTGCATCACTTGGCTGAAAATAACAATAATTAGGCTTAATGACTCCCAATTAAAGCTCAATTTTATGTCTTCTTAAAAGCCCACCTCATGCCTTCTTTCTTCTTCTGCACTCTTCGGCAAACCAATGAAGCTTCACATGGGGCTTAAAGAAGCCCCAATTACAACCTACTTACAACTACAATCGACACCTAGAATTACAACAAAATAAATCCCACAATTTAAAAAAAAATATATTACAAGACAAATTACTAACAAAAGAAAATACAAAGTAAATTCTAATCCAAAAAAATTAGATTCAAAGTAAATTTTATTACAGAAATTTAAACAAATATTTTATTTACTAACAAACATCTTTCTCATCCATACACGCTCATCAAGAAACCACTAAATAAAACCCCAAAGTAAAGCATATATAAATGGTACCCAACACAAGAACAACACGGCACAAGTTCATGTGCTTTAGTCCTCACCATATTTGGAAGCCATAAACCCCAAAAGTTAACGGATAAGAGAGGGAATGGCAGAAATGGATCATCAGAAAATGTGACATGTAACTACGGAAATATTCATGCTAGGCAAATAGAAGTTTGTTTAAAGAAGATAACAAAAACAAATTTGCACTATCTGTTTAGAATCACAATATACATGAATTTTCTGCATCATTTACACATTATCAGCAAAACAAAAAAGCCTAACCTACCACGGTGCTAGAAGGTTCCTTGTTACGTGAATGTATGGAGGCATGTCACTGATACAGCCTTACATGATGTGCTGGTTTAATAGACTGAAATCACTGCTTTAGATGCTGTGCTGGTTGTCTCCCCTTACTTTTATTGATCTTGTTGCCCTCTTCTTCTCTACTTTAATAACTGATTCCATTATAGGTGACATGCTAGTGGTTTCCCTTTAATATCAGACCCTTCATCATATTTATATATATTCCATAATTCAACTTAAATTAACCTTTGTATTATGATAATTAGATACAGAAACCCATTCATGTATTTGGGTGTAGCTAGTGTTAGAAAATAATATCACACCAACTTTTAGACAGTTTCACCGAGGATCAAACTTCAACAAGACATAGGCTTTTCCGAGGATGTCAATCAAAACTAGAGTCTTCAGCAACTCAAGTTGTTCCTCACGGGAAAGACATTAATCCTCTCATCAGGCATCAGTTAATAGTAAGATTTCAATTTTGTATTACAGGAAAAGGTACTGGGAGAGAGAGAAAAAATAAAAATAATTACATGTCTTATTCCCAACAAGTAAGCCCAATATTGATCTCAGGAAGAAGTCTGTTAGTTTTCGTTATAGCTGATCTCTGAGAGAAGAATAATAGTCATAGAATACGACAAATGCCATCCGGAAGAAATCGTATAGTTACAGTTTCAAGGAACCTCTTCAGCTTCCTAGTAATTATTTCTTAAAGAATGACTCCAAACTGAAGGTTAGTTCCAGTTGCAACTCTATAGAAGCCTAGAGCAAGAAGTAGTGCTAGTGTGAGAACCACAATAGTTGTTCAGTGCAAAAATCAATATAGTAATGCTTAGATTTGACTTCAAAATCTGGACCTTCATGAACAAATTTCTCTGTTCGAGTAATGTTGGAAGAAATCGTATATAGTTTAGAGTTCAAGGAACCTCTTCTGCTTCCTAGTAATTATTTCTTAGAGAATGACCCCAAACTGTTGGTTAGTTGTGGTTGCAACTACATAGAAGCCTAGAGCAGGAATAAATTGGGAATTTTCATTGGAGTGCTACCGTGAGAACCACAATAGTTGTTCAGTGCAAAGATCAATAAATGCTTGGCTTCACAATCTGGACCTTCATGAACAAATTTTTCTGTTTGAGTAATGCTGGATGTTGATATTTTGTGGCCTACTACGTTACAGGCTTTTAGCTTAAATTGGCCAAGGAACTTTGGCAGTTGGCACCATTGCCAAGATAAGGGAAGGAGAAAATCTCCAAATTAAAATTTAGCTCTGCATACCTTCTTGCAACATACAAAACTACCAAACTACGGGCTCATAAGAAATCGACCTATCATCTCTAGTGTCCCCCAACACCCAAGAGACAAAAAAAGAACATGTAATTTCAGAATCTTCTGAGTTAACTATTGATCCTGTTAATAGAGATTTGAGACATTTGAAATTATATCCTTGACAATGTGTCATGAACTGAGCAAAACCAAAAGATGAGGTACTTGAATACAACGTCCATTTAAAATGGTTCGGGTGTGAATGAACTAACTATCAACACCATTCAGTCTTAACATTCATTTTTGTTTTCTTAAAACAAAGACCTAAAGATAAAAACAAGTATAATATACTATTAAGGCCATTTAAATCTTGATCCATATTGTAGGACATTAGAATCTTAGTAAGGTCATTAAAATTTTGATCCAGATTATAGGATTTTACAATATTAATATGTAATAGCAATCTAAATTGCACATAAAATAAGAGTACAGTGGGCTCACTATAGGATGACAAATAGTAATGTTAAGGTCACAGAATTGTAAAGGACCATGCCAACACTGTTTGTAAGCCAATTATTTAATGAACAGGTTGACAATAGTAAGTGTTTTAACCCATCAAAATTGGATGGCCTACCCTGTACTGCTCAATTTTAAAGCCATCCGTTAACAGTGATAATCACAGCGGTTCTTTGGTCAGCCCAAATAATAGCATCATGAAGCATTATGATGTCGCATCCATCAAGGCCAAATTTGTGGTGTGGGCTTTGCTGCAGTAAAAATGACCCAGTGTTTACCTTTCTGCTCTAAGAACTGTGTATCGTTGAGGGTTTTGGTCTCAATACTGCAACTCATCACAAGTGGTCTTTATGGAGCATCTATTCCTTCTATGTTTAAAGTATTTTGCAATTGTGCGCTGCTACTCTGTTCTTGTCACTTTCTTCTCTGAAACTCCTATTTTTGAGTATTATGTGTGTAATTATATACATATGTATGAATTATATGTCTACAAAAAATTAAAACAGGAATCATCCCGCTGTAGCAGTTTTTGAATAGATATCCAGGATTAACCTATGACTTTAATTGTTCTAGCAAATGAAGTGATAAATTTTATGTCCTCAATCTCCTAAAATTTTAATTATTTCAAGATATAGCATTCAAAGAATGACATTTCCAAAAATACCATATAATCAGGATGTTATTCCTTAGTAAACTCAAATATGTAGTTTAGGTTTTAATAGTTCTAGAAATATTTTATAAAATTCAAAACTATTGGAATAAAGTGGAAACCGAAGTTATAGAAATAACCTCATTCCAAGGAATATAATATAACCATATAACTTTCCTACTACTTACCAGGGGACTAAAAAAGAATAATAAATACCTAGGATTAATTTTTTTTACAGTCAATAACAAACATGAGAATATTACATTCTTAGGTTCAAATTCCTGTGAATAAAATTTTAAACCTTGAAATAATATACTCCAAACCAATTAAAACATTTTACAATCTTTGCCCCTTGTCATGATAATCCACATGCTTTGCTTCATTCCTTTATTGAGGAAGACACAGGCCTAGTTGGAATGACCAATTGACTTGGTTCGTATCTCAGTTTTTGTTTATTCTGTGCCTCCAAATAGGTTTGAAATAAGTTATTTTACTTGTTAGTATGTCTAAACCTCAAAAGGATAAATATTTGGAGGAAAATATTAATAGGGATCTTATGGTAAATAATATCTTTGAGAATTCTATTTAAAATCAAGTCTAATGCTATCATGTGTACCTCAACAAATGGGATAAGCCTACTACTTTTGTTATTAGTATGTGCAAAATTTTGAAAGTTAATATATGCATTAATTTTTCTTACGAAATCCCAAAATATAAAACAAATAAAAGATTCATTAATCACGTATTAAGTTTGATTGTATTAACATTCATTTTGCTACATGTATTTAATTAATATTTATATCATTTATAGTGATTTCCAATCCTTCATCAGACCTAACCCGCATCATGTAAACAATCAAACCAACAATCATTAATAATAGGATCCTGGGTACGCCAAGCAGAGGATCAATTCTCCTGAACACTAAGTATAAATTAACCAAAGGAAATATCACAATAAATGAAACTAGAATTAAAACAATGTATGGCAAAAAATTATTCAAGAGAAATAACTGTCATATATTCGGATGACAATTATACGCAGTATTGAACAGAATCAAATACAACACGATAGGCCAGGTTCTGAATTAGGCTGTTTATAATTATTTAATTATAACCTGCTACAAGGCACCTGTTTTTATACTACTAGTTGAATTTCGACATAAAAGAAAAGGGGAAGAGAGCAGACGCTTAGATACTGATTTTTGCATATTGATGATTATTAGTGAGTAGCTATTTTATTGAAATAAACTAGAATGTTGTGATTGTAGTATGTAGTAGTTTGCAATTTTTAAAGTCCTAAAATATAAGTTAACAGGTATTTATTTAAATATTAAGGGCAAATTTCTCTCTGTATTCTCCAAATATAAAAAAATAAGATAGTGCGGTATGTTCATTCAGGGAAAATTAATGGAATGTGTTTCTGTACGGGTGTAATTTCTCTTTTAAGAACAAATTTCATTGTAAATTACGGGAAATATGAATAAAGAGTAGTTTCTAAAACTAATCCATCGTAGGTAAACTTAACAAATCCATATGCTCCTCCCCATGTGCCAAGACAAAAGTAAGTTACTGACCAGACAGCAAGTTAATACCATTAGGTGTTCATGGCAACACAAAGGGAAAGAACAAAGCTAAAAACAACAGAATTAGAAATCAGAAGCATCAAAATAGCAATAGAAATTGTTCTGGTTCAAAGCTTATTCCGCTTTAAACAAGCCCAAATAAGTGTAAATATTCACTCACCCCCTTACTTACCCTAGATCACTTCTCTATTTATATTTTTTTCTCTCAAGTCTCATCTCAGGTCGGTTGTCTGTTAGATATTGGATACCAAGAAAATCGGATTCTGTTATTCGCAGGTCAGCAGGAATATCACAATACGTCACAACTCGTGTTCTCGTCCTAGAGCCGACCCCACCCATCGCCCAAGGGGCAACTCCCTTTACTAGTACACTTGTTACTCCAAGAGTTATGTTTTTGTTCCTCACACTTTAGGGTATGGAATTTAATATTAACAACCATCGCCTAATGCGCCATCTACAACCCCTCGTCCCACAAATGATAATATAGGGGCAATGTTGACCAGACTCACCAATATGGTGAGCTCCAATACGTCCCCCATAAAGGTGACACTTGTACATGTCACCCTATCTGTATTTGGCTAAATACCCCCAGGCCTGGGACAGTTCAGAAACTATACTCGAACTGTTGTTTACACCAACATTGACAATCAGAAACACTGCTGGAAACTTCAATGAAATAATTATAATCTAGCAATTAGTAAGAAAGTAGGTATGTTGTGTGTGAACTAAAAGTGATTGAAGGTATCTGGATGAAGAGACCATCAATGCAGGGAAAGATGAGAAAGGAATCAAACTTATAAACATACTTACAAAAATTGCAGGACCATAGTATGGTACCTAAAAGAGCAAAAACCAATCTTGATGCTTTAGTTAAATAGCAGCGTCAGTCAACTTTATCCTATTCCACAAGCTTAACCCAAAAAGTTTCTGAATTGAATTACTCACTGAGATTCGAACTTGCTTCAAGAACACAGCCAAACACCTCCAATGGAATGCCTCCCGAATGACAGCCATGAATAAGATGCAATGATAGTTCATTAGCACATGCAATAAAGGAAAATTTAAGAACACAAATGTAAAAAAACAAATATCAAACTTTATGATGGAAAGAAAAGACAAACTATAATTTTAGCATATAAAATGTCAACATACAGACTGATTCAAGCCATGACAGCAACACTCAAAAGGAAGAAAAAAGTAAAAACACAGGAAAAGGTTCAAATATCACCCCCATCCATTCCCCTAACTAAGATACCTAGATTTGAACAGAAAATAGTACGCTCACAGGACCATTGAATTTCCCCTGGACTCAGAAAAAGATCATCTAAACTCAAACTATTCCCCTAAATAATACACAGCAACTATCCTATTGGAAATGAAAGAAAAAAAATGAATTGGATATCATAAATTACTATTGTTTCAAATTAATCTCCCAATAAACAAGCCAAGGTACCTTCTACTGGGTGCCTTCTAAGCATCTAACCACGGGAAGGATGCCTCAAACCATTGGCAAGTCTCCTGAATGAAAAACTAAATTAGAATCTCCTAATTCAAACAGATTTGGAAACCAAAAAAATGTTAGAACCAGATCTAAAAGAAAAAAGGGAGGAAAGAAAAACCAGTCTATCATCTGCAAAGATCATAGAACCACAAAGTTACAATTAATGTGAAATTGAATTTCTCATAATAAACTTTCAACGGACCAAATTGCAAAAGCAATGTTCAAAGTACAAACATCCATACTAAGTAAAACTATTAAAGATAGATTTCACAATGGCCACACAAGAAGGAAGAAACCGCCTTTGGCGTGTTATCTTACAATAGAAAGAGTACTTTCCACTGAAAGAACTGCCAGTGAACTGTTCACTCTGACCAGACATCACCCTTTTTCACTTCAACAGACCAACAACTGTGCTGGATACCTCTTGGACCGTACAGAGAACATAAATAATGCCAAATAATTAGAATCTCAATATAAATTGAAACACTATCTACAGATATCAGTGAACATCATTTTGGGAGTCAAAATCAGCACATTGTTCACTTGCCAGTGATGAATGGGTGATTCAATGCCTGTGAGACTGTCAACCTCTTGTCTGGATCCAATACAAAAATCTTCTCGAGAAGATCCTTAAAATTGGCTAACATCTTTGCATCCTCCCCTAGAGAGCCAGTGATGATTGTTCCAATATCTTTTGGTTTTATGTTGAGAATCATCCGCTTTATTGCCTAAGCAATGAAACAGACATCCATAAATAACACTCTTAAAATTCTGTTCATTCATTCAAACAAAGGACCAAAAAATCAAATTAAAATTTCACTAGCAGAATGAGGCTCACCTTTTTTGTCACAGGGTCCTCCTCTGTAGCAAGAAAATTCAGATCCTGATCAAAATGCTGTTCAATAAATGCTCCCTGCAAACATTATTATAAGAACAACTAGATATTATTAGCAACACACAATATAAATGAAAATACAAACCATATTAGAGGATAAATTTAGCAATTGATGCAGCCACAGAGGAAAAACGTAGAGAAAAAGCAAACCTGATGTATACAAACATTAAATTAATTAATTCCCAAAACTCAGTGAGAGACAAAGAAAATAAAATAAAAATGTTTACCTTCCGAAGAATCTTCTTAGGAAAAAGGCCCTTCAATTCCATATGAAGACGTAGCATGTCATTGTTAGTAGAACCTGGAAAAAGAACTTTCCCTGTATACAGCTCATACAAACAACAGCCTACAGACCACATATCCAATGGATGATCATAGGTTAAGCCAAGTACTGCATAGAAAATGTTTGGACCAACAGTTAAAACCCATAAAATATTCAAAAATGGTTACAACTGGGGAAAATTCAATTCTGTACAGCAAAGAAACTTACTGATTTCAGGGGCACGATAAAAGCGACTCACTAGATATGGCGTAACTTCATTTTTACCAGCAAACATGGCATTACCAAAGTCACAAAGCTTCAAAACATTTTTAGCCTCATTCACCTGGTCCAAATAGGAGGTTGAAGAAATAAAGGAAAGGTGTATATTTCTTCTTGAGAAGAAGCAGAACAACCAAAAAATTTAATATAACTTTGAAAACAATCAATCTGAAAAAATATTATTTGTTGCCATACCAACATATTATCTGGTTTTATATCACAATGGAGAACACCGCAGTTCCGAAGATGCTTAAGTGCAATAAAAAGTTGTTTAGCATATGCTCTAACTGCAGTTAGCCTGAGGCCAATATTGCGACCAAACTTCTTTAAAACCTCACGCAGATTCATATGGAGAGATTCAAAAACTAAACAAAGGTGATTCCTGTACTTGAAACTAGAAAGGAAACGAACGCAATGACGCTTATCATCTGGATCAGCACCTACTAATTTCTTTAATATCACCGATTCATCCATGCCAGCCTTGTACCTTTAACACTCAAAACACAATAGTGAGTATAAGGTACAATTGCTACAACCAGCAGAAATTTTAATGAGAATACACACAAACCAAGGCCACTCACATTGTATCATTACTACGAATTATTTTTATGGCAACTTCTCCAGGTTCACCATTACTACTTTTAAGATTCTTTGCCCGGACCACTGTTGAAAAGACACCTCTCCCATGAGCAGCAATGACTTCATACCTGCCATCAAGTACTTCACCAAAACGATAACCTGCACAATTACATGACAATGTATTATTGAACAGGAAAACAGGTACACTATGAGCCAACGAGATATTCCAGTCACATTGACACGATACACCACCACAGATGAAGGTAAAAAGGTAAATACATTGCCATGATCTAACTATCCCAAAAGCTTAAATTATTGGGTATGGAGCATATGAATCATTCCATATATAACATACTTCGATAAAGAAGTCATTAAAGATGCATAGAAAACACTCAAGCCAAATATTAAACATATTGCTGAGTTTTGAATCACATATTTCACCGACTAACAACAAAAATTGCTTTTTCAGGTGAAAAGAAAACAGCGTTTTGTAATCACTAGTGAAAATAATAAACAAAAAAAAGTTCTCAAACAGGACAGATTTCAAGAACTTGCAGAAATACAGAAAATGGAAAATAAGCAAAGTAGTCAAAATCAATTAATAATGAACATAGTGAACGGGTGCACAAAAGAACTAATCACGTCTAAAGGAAACAATAAAAATGAATGATCAGAACAGCAAGATACAATCAAATAAGTAACTCACTGTAATAACCCTCTGCATCATCCCAATTGTCATGTAGGCCACCCCTCTCAACTCTTAAACCTTCTCCTTCCTTCAAAGAAAAGAAGGAAATCTTAATAAACAAATAAAACAAATCCACAATAAAAAAAAAGCAAGAAAAAAAAAAACAAAACAAAATAAACAGTAGATCAATAACGGTAAGGCTTAACATAACTGATTTCCAGGACATAAAAATTCTGAGGAATGTTCAGTTGAGAATTAATTTCCTCACCTTTGTTGAGGAGAATAAGACTTCACATAACTACTAAATATAATGCTATTAACCTTTCCAGTGATCATAAAACCTTATTCCTACAAAAATTAAATAAGAACCAAACCTGTTTTTTTTTTTTAAAAAACATCGGGAATATTATTCCTGATAATATCATCCTCAGAAAAGTAGCTTAATTGGAAATGAAACATCCACCATACGAAATGCCACCTAATGGTATGACAAATTGACAATTATTACTGCCTTAGGTTAAAATTGGAGAAAGAGACATACTAGAGTGAGGGGAAATTAACAGAAAGAGCAGTTAAAAAGTACAGGACACATGACACACGAGAGAGTTTCCCTATAAGCAACTTCCCAAAGTGTATAAGACGTCCTTAATCAGAAACAAAATCAACTTACAGCAGGCTCTGCAACTTACTGAATCGAGTAATTGGAAAAGATTTTTAACAGAACGCTTACTGATTTCTTAACTCCAGTTGGTGTCTCACCAAATATATCATCACAAAATTTGTCATCAGCACCTTCAACCTGTAAATGTTATAAATGAATGTCAAATCCAAATCGATACAAAGGATATAAATAGATACCCTGACATTTCTATAAAACAAAACATAATTTCAATACAAACCTTAGGTGTACCCTCTCCAAGGCCCCCAGCACTAGAGATCATATCAGAAGCAATATCCCCATTTTCCAGAGGAGATTTCCTGACACAGAATAATGTTTCCACTTCCACGTCATGGAGAATGTCGGGAATGGTAGGAGGAATCTCTACAGTTTGTTTGTCTAACAATAGTTAAAAAAAGTATGCATTAGAAAGTTATTAAAATAGGAACAGTGGGGTGTATGGAATAACAATAAACAGAAACCTTTCTATAACGTACAAGATTGAAAGCCCCATTTTTTCCAAAAATAAATCCATTAAATATTTCAAGAGCAACTCAAAAGCACGGACGGGAGTTATTAATGTTAAAAGCACAACTCAATCCAACACAATAGAAGCTAAAATTCTTCCAATGAGTAATTTTTCTCATAAATAGCCAGTACATAATGTTGACTCTATAAAATGGCCCATTATGTTGGTCTCCTGAGTGACTGGTTGACTGAGAGGTTTGTATACATGTTTACCCTTTAACCCTTAATGGTGAAAAGACCTGAAACCCAAATCATGACAGGGCTTTCTTTAGCCCCTTGGGTTTCAAAGAAACGTGTCTCCATTGATTGCCAAATAGTGTATTTAGTCTGCAAAAACACAGTGCAACAGCCACAAAAGAGATGTGAGACGTGACACAACCCACAATTGTGGAAGGTGGCCGCTCTGCTCCATTCTAGCACGATAGTGGTGCTATCAATAGCTATGGCTCAGCTTAAATGTTAAGAACTAAGTCCTTGGTTCAAAGCTAGCTAAGAGAAAAATATACATTACAGATGAAAACCAAGAACTTCCACATCATTTGAAATGGTTTTGGGTATCCCAAAGACAAGTATCCTTTCAATCAAGAAGGGGACATGGTTCAGGACCCAGCTATAGAATCATAAGTTGCAATTCACATGCGCATCTAAAAAGAGAATATTTTATAGACACATCCTTTACAATTTTAATTTAAAAATAATGGCACTCTTGATAAATATGATGTAACATATTCACAAACAGAGCAATGATTTGAAAATCATATTCTTGGGAAGTGCATCATAGACAGGCAACTACTAACTACTAAGCTGCAATCAACAATACAGAAAGACGTTTTCAACTTTTTCAAAGGTCATCAAAACTAAGGCTAGTCAATAAAATCAAACTATGGCGAAAAGAAAAAAAAATACCTATTACTTTGTTTTCTGTATTTTGTTCTACTTGTTGCTGCTGCTTCTTGTATTTTTCTAAGATTGCCTCCCTTCTCCTTCTACTCTCTTCTTTAACCCTATTGAAATCTTCCTCTTCTTGATCAGGTGATTGCAATGTAATCTTCTCATCTAACTCATCTTGTTCATCCTCCCCTCTGAAAACAATTGAGTCAACTCAGATATAAAAAATAATAAAAATTAAAGCATACCAATAAAGAAAAAAAAAAAGTGTTTACAATATTCTGTTTAAAATGTTTAAATACCTCTGGAGTTTGTTTTCATCATAAACCTTATTCTTTTTTCTTTCTTGCTGGAATTCTGTTTCCTCTTGTTTTGAACGCATTCTATGTCTATCACGACTATCATAATCATCCTCATGAGCCAGATACTTACCCATGCCATTCAAAGTGTCTCCACCCGTGTGCCTCCTTCTATCATCTCGCTTCTCCCTTTTCTTAATTTTGTCTCTTTCCCAACTCCTATCATCATGTTCAGCAGTCTCCCGGTACCTGTCTCTCTCACCACCCCTTGTTCTCTCTCTACTTCGATATCTTTCCTTTTCCCTTCTCCTATCCCTATCAAACACTATCTCACAGCTCCTGTCTATTTCCTTTTCTCTTCTCCTATGCCTATCATCCTCTCTCTGCCTCCTATCTTCTTCTCCATTCCTTCTGTGCCTCTCATTGCTCCTTTCAAGTTCTTTTTCCCTTCTAAGCACCCCATCAACCTCCATATTCCTACTCCTCTCTTGTTCTTTTTCCATCTTTAAGTCTCTCTTGACATATCTGTCTCTACACCTATCCCTATCCCTAGCCTCCTGAACATGATAACTTGCTCTGTGTTCACTTCTTTTGTCCACCAAATCTCTATTCTCCCATCTGCTTGCCATCATTCTTTCATCATCAAGGTCGTAGTCAGTCTTCAGTCCACCAGCATACGAAAGGTCCCCCCTTTCACCAGAGTGCCTTTTCTTTGAATGAGCATGTCTTTCTGCTATACTACCAGAACGAGATCTGTCCCTAGCACGACCATTTGATCTTGTTTGACTTCTATATCTATCAGGAGAACGTGACCGTCTTGATCTTCTATATTTCTCTCCACTTTCTGAGGAAGAGATTCTATAGTAACCAACTTTCCTTCCGTCAAGCTCTACGTCCTCATCATCACTATAACCTTTATGTTTCTCATTTCGCTCAAAACATTCATATTGCCCAACATGCCGCATGTCACTTCCAGAAGATTTATGATCCAAAAGCCCATTGCCCATAGAATCGGTACTAGTTATATCATCCTTCCCATCCAAAAGCCCATTGCCCATACCATCTTCATGTATTCCACTGCCAAAGTGACTCCTTCGGCATGCCTCATCTCCGCCATCAGGACCAATAAATTTATCATCAACAGTGCACTGTGTTTCAGTTTTCAAATCTTCAGCATGCAACAAAGTCTCCCTGACAAAATGTCCCTGCACAACGCAAATAAGTAACTAAGAATGAAATGACAATTGATCAACAAAAAACAAATAACAAGATCACATCAGTACATCAGCAAAGCTAAATACAGAAGACACGTAACGTCTCTTACAAATTAACTGTAACGCCACCATTCTTCACTAAAACGCCTAGAGAAACTCTGTAATGGATCGAAGGAGAGAAAATATAGAGGTGAAGGAGACAGAAATTATGAGAAGTAAAGACAAATTCTCCCTTTCTATGGTCAACAAGAAAAGAGAGATAAAATGAAATACCTAATATATAAGGATATTTTTTTTTTCGAACAGAACAACACGACGGCGAATCCAATGGCCTTAAAATAAATAAATTCCACAAAATTTGAATAGGATATACCAGATTTGCGTTATTGGATCGAACATTTCGATCTCCGGTCACGCCCGTTTCGCCGGGCTTAGCATCAGATTGCACGTCTAGTTTCGCGATATCGCCATCGTCTTCTTCGAGAATTTGTCCCTCCTCGACATCGTCATCATAGGGGACGTGACGATTCGTGCCAGAGCTACGGGGCGGAATCGGATAAGGAGCCACCGGAGCATTTTCGCAATCGGCGGTTTCGCAATGGCGTTTACTTTCTTCGCAGTGTTTTCTGCTTCCATGGAGGCGGCGGTGGCGGTGGCGGTGGCGCTTCGAGGATCGGTCGGCGTCCTCCGGAGCAAAGCAATGGCGGTTATTGCGCAGTGAATCATGGCCGTCGCCGGAGACCATGATCGGATACGGTTGTTGGTTAAAGTTTAGGGTTAGGGGTTTTGCTTGGTTCTGTGTTGGGTCGGTCAGAAATTATAGGAAGAACACTGGTCATGGAAATTGGAAGGAACCACCTCAGCTGCCTTCGGTTGCGAACCTGGGCAGCTCAGATAAACAAAACTCGTCTGCTCAAGAGAGGTTAACTCAAGTTTGAAAAATAATTTCAAATATTAATAATATATTAGTATTGCAAATACATGTACGTTCACTTTTTTATGATAATAAAAGATAAATAATTGATTCTTATAAAAAATTATTATTAAATTTATAAAAAAATGTTTATAAAACGTAATTAGAAAATAAATAATTAATTAGTAGTTTTCATTATAGGTAGTTAATTGATTTTAAAAAATTACAAAAAATTTGGAGATGAAATAATAAAATGAGATAGAGAGTAAAATTGACTATAAATCGTATATACTAAAATACTAGTTACAAAACGATTATAAAGAGGAATTATCTTTGCTCATAGTTGTAGATTATTACTAAACAATAAAAAATAATTTAAAATAAATAATAATAATTTAATACACATATATATAATTTTATAATAGTTCTAAAAATTATATAATTGTCATTTTTGAAAAGAGAATGTATTTATAATATTATTGAAATAAAAATATATTAGTAAATTATAAAAATACTTTTATTAAAGTAGTAAATAATTTTTTATTTTAGTATAGGTAATGTTTTTCTTGTGTATTTTGTAACCTCCCATATTTATTATATAGAAATTATATAATAGACCTAAATATAAATATTTATATGTTTATCATATATTTCAAAATGTATTCTTTATATAAGATTTTAAAGTGTCACATCCCTTGTCAAATCATTTACTCACGTATAATACATTATCATTATAGCACACAAAAAAGGTAAATAGAGAGTTATTAAAAAAATGTATATTCATAAATTAAATTTCTATTCTCAGTTAAACTATAACACATCAGGCTTTTAAAATTCATCTCATACATCACATTATCATTAACGCATCACACTCATGTAACATAGTTAATTCATATGATCTGGTCCGATCGGTTCTTGTTCACATTGTTGCGCAGGCATATTAACATATCAATCCATATAATATGGTCTAATCAGTTCTTTTTCACCCCGTATCATAGTCATATAAACCTTTTAATCCATATGATTTGGTCCAAAGCGTAGTCATATTAACCTATCAATCCATATGATATGGTCTAATTGATGTAGCATAGTCATATAAACCTTTTAATCCATATGATTTAATCCAATCGGTTCTTTTTCACATGGTAGCACAATCATATTAACCTATCAATCCATATCCAATCGGTTCTTTTTCGCACCTTACAATCATATGAACCTATTAATCCATATGGATTGTTCTAATCGATACCCTAGCACAGTCATATAAATGTGTTAATCCTTATTATCTAGTCCAATTAGTAGAGTTAGGATACACATCCTAATTAATTTTAACACGGTATCTCCTTTCCTGAAAATACTGTCTCGATCACACACCACATCAGTCACAAACATTAATACCACATCATACAATACATAAAACATTCATTCTATTTAATTCAAATTCATCCAATTCATACTTAATAAAATAAAACATTACAATATTTATATTAAAAACATTAAAACTAGCTTCCCTTACCAAATATCATCTTTTTAGATAAATTTCTATTTCAAACAAACATAAAAAAACAGACAATTAGTTTCCTTTACCCGAATTCACAAAACAAGTAATTACAATATTTATTAAAAATATTCAAACTAGCTTCTCTTACCAAATATCATCATTTTTAAATAAAATTCTATTTCAAACTAACAAAAAAACATACAATTAGCTTTCCTTACCTAAATTCACAAAGAGCTCTAGGGATATCAGAAAGAGCCTAACTTAATCTACGATTCTAATCAAATACTCTTACTCTACTCAATGTCAAGAATCTAAGGGTGACCTCCGATCGTCAATCTGATAAGGAAGAAAGATGGATTTTTAGAGAGAAAAGGGAAAAAAACTTAGATAGAGTTGGTGGCTTTTATAAAATAAATTTGAATATCTTCTTAAAAAGAGTTAATGATTTTGTTATAAAAATAAAAATTGAATAATTTTTTTTTATTTAAACTTTTGTTTAGAAAAATATATGTAGGCATCATTTTATTTATCTTTAAAATTAAATTCTACATTTGCTTTCTGTTATCGCAAAGGACCGGTTGGCTCTAGCAACAACAATATCTTCTGTGTAGCAACAACAATATCCTTTGTGGTGGCTCCTTGTCTGCTCGCTCCTTGGTGCTCCGAATGCTCCAAATTCCACCATCCCAGGAGGGGGGTCCTGTATACACTCTAACGCTCAAGTTAGAATTAGCGATAACATTTTCTTCTGTGTACCAACAACAATATCTTCTGTGGTGGCTCCCTGTCTGTTCCTAAAAGTCGCTCCTTGGTGCTCCGAATGCTCCAAATTCCACCGTCCCAGGAGGGGGGTCCTGCAGACACTCTGAAGCACAAGTTAGAATTGGGTGGAGGGTGCAGGTGATTTAAGTGAGAGTTTAGAAGTATCTTGTTTAGGTGACTGAGCCTATATTTATAGGCATTATATTGGGCCTCAATAGCTTTGGGTCTATCTTGCTCTGTTATGATTTTATAACAAAAAATAGTTATATAACATTCGGTTGTGATTTGTACTTACCTTTGTTATATTCTGGTTGAGGGGTTGCCACGTCAGCCCTATAGTACACTTTTATTCTATAATTATTTTCTAGAATATTACATATTTGAACTTAAAAAATTAATTATTTAAAAGATCAAATTATAAAAGTTGTGTAGTTTATCCTCTTTATTGTTATAGATAATTGTTATAAACAAATGTGTATATAACATTATCCTTATTATTTTATAATGTAATAAAAATTTTATTATTATGATAATTATTAAAATAGAAAATACATAAAAAGCAATTAGAAATATAAATAATTTTATAATGTTATTTTAAGTAATTTTTATTTTATAGGTGACTTTTTTATTATAGATAATTATTTAAGCTTAAAATAACAATTACCTGATAATAAGAATTTGTGTTAAAAAATACTTAATAAACAACAATATATAATGTATAAAAGAATATTTATATATATATATATGAAATGGTAACAAACGTTATTAGGTTATTGTCAACACCTGATTGTCCGAATGGACTTTATTTCAAAAGTGTTCTAAAAAAATGTTTTATTTTTATCATTTATAATTTGAAAAAAAAAGTAAATAACAAATAATAAATAAAATAAAAAGTAATAATAAAAATTGAGGGAAGATCTCTGAAGATCTTTTTCCCATCATGTTTTCTTTCTCCAAAAATCAAAAAGATTTAGAAGATTTATGAGGATTTCTTGGCCAATGCAAAAGCTGCTTTGGTCTCTTGGGAAATAAAAAACGCATGGGGCTCTTGGGAAATGAAAAGGCAGGGATCTTTTGGGAAATGAAAAAGAGAGGGCTCTCTTTAAGGGATAGAGAACACAAAAAGAAGAGGAAGAAAAACAAAGAGGGGATCTCAAACCATCATCATCATCCACACCGCTGAACCACCTTACACTCTTGAGCCACAAGACTCCCCTCACTCATCTCACTCTACACTCACCTTGCACATACAACACTCATATTGCTCACATACTCCTTCATGGTTAGACACCACGGTTTTTCACGAAGAAAGTCCTTTCCTCCCTGTTTTTTCGCCTAAACACCTTCCAATCACCTCCAAGAAGCCTCCAGAACAATCGGAGCAACCCAAAATAGCTTCAAAAAGCTTGGAGAAGCTCTCGTCGAAAAATCAGGCTTGGTCGGAGCTCCACCACCAACCGCCACCAAAATCGGGTTTTTTGCCTCCATTAGGTGCGTCTCTTTCCCCCATCTCATTCTCACTGTTTCTATAACTTGAAGACGCCTTGAAACCTCCATTTGAGCCTTGTCGGAGGCTCATCGGTGCAAGTCCCATTGAGAAAGATGATCGGCAAGCCTTGCGAGCTCATTTTCTCCCACCACAAACCTCCTTTCTCCTGCATTCCACCTCCATTGGGATGAGAAGGAGGATAGGAACGTTCGTCACCCCATGGCGCGGCGTTTCGCCATCACTAGAGACTCGCCAGAAAACCAGTCCAGCGAGCTCAGTATTCAACTAGCTAACTTTGATAGCAGATTTCAGGAGATCTAGGAACCTTTAAGAGAAGCTGGGGGTTGCATTGGAAAGCTGGGTTTACCCTCTTTTCAGTGGTATGCCACAACCCCATTTATGAAACCTCTAGATCCCTCAAAAATGAATGTCAAGATACGGGTCCAGCATGGGTAACTTAGACTATTTTCTGGGCACCACATAAAATCATAAACCTTGTCTTTGGGCTGACTTTCGGAGGTTCATTTTCCCTGGTCTTGAAGCTTTAGGAGGTGCATGAGCTATCATTGGAAATATCTTTTTACCCTCTTTCCATTGGTCTAGGGTGGGTGCATTTATCAGATCATTTGGTCACCCAAAATCACCCCGAAAGTAGTGCTCCAAACTGGTTTCTGGGCTTCCTAGAAACTAAGTCATGAGAGACAGCCAACTAGCCAAATTTGTAGAATTCGTTCTCCCTATCCTTGAACCTTTAGAAGGTGTGTGAGTAGTCTTTGGAAAGGTCGTTTTACAAGTTTTTCAGTGGTCTATAATAAGTGCATTTATGTTACCATTTGAGCCTTCGAATTCAACTCGAAAAATCTATCCCCAAACTGGTTTCTGGGTTCTTTTCAGAAACTACATTATAGGGCAAATTTCAGTTTTCAAGTGCCTAACTTTCGATGGAGTTTTCTCTCAATTTAAGAACCTCCAAGGGATATATTTGTGCTTGTTAGAAATATCTATTCATGATCTTTCTAATGGTATGCCATAGGTGCATTTATGATGTCATTTGAACCATCAATTTTGATCCCAAAGTTGGGGTCCCAAACTGATTTTAGAACACCAAATTTTGACCAAGTTAAAAATTCAAATTCATCAAACACACCAACTTTGGAGAATTCGTTCTCCCAATCCTTGAAGTTGCTAGGGGTGTATATGTAACCAATGGAAAGCCTTTAAACTCACCTTTAATTTGACACCATTTGACCATCCAAATTTGGCCTTGCCCTCTCACAACTTTTTCATCCACCAAACCATCATTTGTATACCAGCCTAAACCAACGCAAGCCACGCTCGTTGGCATTTTTGTGTAGATTGATGGTACGCTCGTCGCCTCCTTATCTCATACCATCCACTCCTCACAAAAAAAAAACCCAAAAATGCAGAAAACTACAAAAATCACTAAAAGTAGGAAAAAATAGGAAAAATACAAAAACAATAGAAAATTAAAAAATCAAAACAAATCAACATCCAACCAAACAATTTTCAAAAAAAAAAAAAAAAAAATAT
>Ga0099824_1002012_pt1 | contig 29482 bp, 13 predicted proteins | sample SiratrowhiteBW_FD_76837 | JGI IMG/M metagenome (GOLD analysis project Ga0099824, IMG submission 76837) | Root nodule microbial communities of legume samples collected from California, USA - Siratro white BW | ecosystem: Host-associated > Plants > Roots > Nodule | place: USA: California... | reverse complement strand
CAAAAACAAAAGGTTCCTAATTTAAAAAAGTATGTTTTTTTATTTTAATTTTTAATTATAGTTGCTTACATTTTTTTTTATTTATTTTTATTTTTTTTTTTTTTTTTTTTTTTTTTTTTTTTTTAATTTTTTATTTTTTTTTTATTTTTATTTTTTTTTTTTTTTTTTTTTTTTTACAATTCTAATAATTATATATTTTTCTTTTATAGTCGAGTTCAACATTTCAACCCTCTTAAATAATTGCTTTAATTCCCAGATGAATTTCCTAATATAACTCACCAGTTTCCATCATTTCTGACTTACTTCTACAACAATTACACAACTGCTAGTTGTTTAACTTTTTACCTGTAACAATCTTGCATGTACTGCACTTGTTGCCTTAAAGTTGCTACTTCTCTCTGCCAAAACAAGTCAATAGCAATATAGATATCAAATATATGTATATAACTGAACAGTAATGACTATAAAATATTTGTACCTGCCAAAGTTTGAATGATAATATTCACATTATTTATTTTTCTCATCTTGTTGAATGCTAGAAAAACTATATCAAGTAGTAAGTTGTAACTACATATATAGCTTTATAATGTAGTCATAAATTAAGGAAATGGTAACACATCACTTTAATACATAATCATTAAGCTTATACTATTATCTAATTGATAAAACTTTACCAATAAAAGCTTATAGGGATACCACATCAAGATACCAATCAGAATGAATTTGGAGTGCTAAGGAAATCTCCTCATTTTCTCATTTTTGTTTCATTATGTATGTGAGATTGGGTTTTTATGTTGTTCACTAATGCAAATTACATTTAACATCAAATTATACCAATTATGTGAAGTTGATTTAAAAAATAGCGCAACATATTATTTAAAAAAAGTTGTTTATCTTCATTAAAATTACTCAAGTGAGAAATTTTTAATATTTTAATTTAAGCCCTCACTATTGGAAGATTTGCTGAACTTGGATTACCGCAATGAGTTAAAAATAATATTTGAAGGAGATAATTCACCAACAAAAAGTGTTGTTAAAGAGAATAAATACCAATTCTGGTAGTGGAGGGATCTGGAATAGTTATAGTGAGGAAGGCAACCACTAAACTGATTTGATAATAGAATCAAATGGTTTTCAAGATGATAGATCACTGATTAGATTTTAGACAGACAAGTAGGCTGCAAACTATACTTTAAAAGACGAGTTTTAAAAATTATTATAAATCTCTATAATAAAAAGGAAGATACAATTCAGGATCAAGAATAATGAGATCAGAATATTTGGAAATGAAATTTGAGTTAGAGAAGTAGTTTGGGAAAGAACTAGAGCAATAGTTACACTATAATAAAAAAAGTTGTTTAGAGACTAATTTTTAATTATTAAATTAAATGGTTATTAATTGTGACCAAAATAGACATTAAATTAGATTTTGATTGTTAAATAACTATAAAATAAAAATAATGATTGAATTTAATGACTAATTAAATTAAATAATTAATATTTAATATTAGTTACTAAAGATTTTAATGACCTGTGCTGTTAAATTCTAAATTCATCACTTACTTAATTGTAATCCTAAACACAACGAATAAGTCAAGGTTATGAGGGCCTGACCGGGACAGTCAAAGGAGGTAGCAGAATACCCCATGCTAAACTAGCAAGAGGTGGCTCGTGGAAGCAAGAGACTGCTGGTTTTAAAACCAAAAAATCTTGGTGGCACCGTGAAGGTATTGCTAGGGCAATCCGATATGTGGAGGAGCAATGGAATTACTGGTCTAGGTTGTGAAAGAGCTGAGAAGTAACAAACGTGCCAAATTGAGTGATGGCAACTACAAGGAGTGCATAAAGCTGAGAAAAAAATGAGTGAGTGACTCAGGTGTGCGTGGAAGAACTTGCTCTCGGCAGACTATCAGGGCATCACCTCGAGGAAAGCTTAAACGATCTTGATAAACCTCCTAGCCAGGTTGTACTATTTGTACCATCTTTTGATGTATCTCTGATTAGGAGGTACTGTATTTTCAAGTGAAGTATAGGAGTTGTAGCTTCTAATAGGTATTCTAGTTATGTCCCTCTTGAGAATATTTTGTTGTGTAACCATTGGAACTTCTCCTTTTGAGCTCACCTTATTTATTTAATATTTTTGTAATAAAAAAAACTGACCAACAAAAGGTGATATTTTAAAGATGTCATAACAAAAAGCGGATAAAACTAGAAATTAAGATTACATCTCTTAATATAATATCTAACTTTGAAATAGAACACTATTTACACATGTCACATACTTAAAATATAAGATTGGAGAAAATTCTCTGGTTAATGTCAATAAAGTTTGACATGTAACGACTCCAATAATTCAGTTGGACAACACAAATATTATTACAACAACATAAATACAAGAGAAATATCAGGAATTTTTAGAGGAAGCAAAATGCAGCAGTTTCTATCAAGGAAAATATAATAATTCCATATTGTCTAATCAAGGAATCAGTGAAGATAATTTTATTTAGCTGAAAACGAAATAGGTAACAACTATGGAAAAAAAAGTAAGTGTTTTCGACATGTAATATTTTAGTGTAAAGTTGCGATTTTCATATTTAAATAATATATTCGCGGGAATTTAAATAACCCACAATTTGTTTTTGGGAAGTAATTATTTTTAGCAGATGAAAATAGTCAGATGCTAGTAATCGTATGTGTAAAAATAGAGTATATTTTAGACGAATATGTTAAATATATTCTAAAACTAAAAAGATAACATAAACATTTCGAATTTTGTGAAAGATAGAGTTATTATCAAAGTTGAAAGGTGGTTTTAAAAATTTTATCTCTAATATATTTTTTAATATCTTTTTTCTTAGTCTTCATTATTTCTACGGAGTATTAGACATTTATTAGAGAAACATTATAACGTGTATATTTACCATGATTATTACATGTTGATTGACATTAGTAAAATAATTGCTGGGAAGATAAAAATGACTTCGTACCCTAATCATGAAAAATTTTATTACTTGAGGTCTATGAAAATAACGAGTGATTGCAGCTATATCCATTTTAAATACTTTCAATTTTTTCGGATTATATTATATTTTAGAAAGGAATTTGTTTTGTCTATTGTCAATATTCTTAATGAATTGTGGGATGAGAAAGAGGCACAAAGAATATTTTCCAACATGAAAATATAGGAGGAAAAAGAAACTTGAGATATAATTCCTTCATATTTGAGCAAAGTGAGATATCAAAACATCGTGATACTATATATTTTCTACTTTTTTGTTGTTGATTTAACATAAAGATATGGGTATATATATGTATATATTTTAGTGCACCATTATCGTGTTAAGACATATTTACAAGATTTTGAGATAAGAGAGTTAAATAATAAGTGTAATAGAGTATGAAATATAGTGTAGATTGCCATAATATGAAATATATGGACACACCGAAATAAGGTCATTTTTTGGAATTCAATGTTTGATACATATGAGGTTTTCACATTAGCATAATTTAAAACATGTGACTAACAAGAAAATATAGTAAAGTCAGGTTTGCTTATTTTAAATGGTGCTTGAATCCTATATTTTGTATAAAGTCATTGAGATGAAAATATCAAATACTAAAGAGAGATGGATTTTAGAATTTAATTATCGTTTCTATAAGAACAAACTACAACGTGTTGTTAGTGCTTATGCACACATGGCCATAATTGAATTATCTTATGTCAATCCAAAGAACATATAACTAGTGTTTTATACCAATATTTGGAACTAGTGAAGACAGGATAAGAAGTTCATAGAAATAAATGCATAATTAGCAAAAAGTATCTTATATAGAGTACCAGAATCCTGCTAGCAGTAGCAGGGGTGGGTGGTAGAGGGTAAGCTTATAAGACACTTAGTTGAGAAGAAGAGTTCTTTTATATAGGTGAATTGAGAAAAAATAGCTGTTGTTAAATTATGGTACCTGGTGATATTAGTTTATCCTTAGAAAGTCAAAGTAACTTTAGTATGGTCAAGACATGTTACCAAAATGCATAATTGCTCAACAATATAGATAAGATCCAACTACTATTTTGCTTCTCTTACCTATTCAGAAATACACCTTCGGGTTTAGCTTGCAGGGTAGTTCTTGAAACATATGTGTAGGCTTGAAATGAAGGACTTAATCTTTCTTATTAAGGTATCGAAATTGTTGGAGAGACTTGTTAAGGGGATCCTATTTTGCATGCTACAATATAACTATCTTATAAAGTTAGATTTGTAAATTATAACTAGTATTACAATGAATTATATAGTACTAAAGACAAATTTTAGATTATAAATGGTGAACTATTTTTGAATAGATGTTCTAGTGTCAGGACAACAATTATATGTTCTTATCTTGTTAAACAAACTAATGTTATGCTTGTTTGAAGGCAGTTCGTATAGGTGCACATCGCGCATAATTTATGGTGCAAAGACAACTCATTAAGTAGATGGAAAGCATACATCTTGAGCCAATCTGTCTTGGGGCCATCGACTTTGAGAAAGAAGTGTGGAAGCGATCATGGGGACATCAGATATAAGGATGTCAGCCTTGAGGATATCACACACATTATGTCAATTGGCCTTGGGGTGAACGACATTAGGGTGACCATCCTTGGGACGATCAACTTTGAGAAAGAAGTATGGAAGCGGCCATTAAGAGATAGGATTTAGGGAGAAAAACCTAGAGATATCACCCATGCTACGGTAGTCGACCTTGGAACGATCGGCCTTGAGATAAGTTATTTATTTAATTAGGTCGCAATTGTGGCAGCTATGTCTTATTACATTAGGTTTAGTTTTAAAAATAACTTTTGTACAAATATTTTGTATAATATTGGGAAGGATGAACAACTTCTATTTTTATATAAGGAGACATCCTTTAAGTGTCTCCATTTAATTTATTGTTTATTGCTAATGAAAAAAAAATTATCACGTGTATCTTCATGTAATACTTACAATATAATGTGAATTCATAAGCTAGCAATGTGAATTACTAGTGATACATCTTCATGTAATACTTACGATATAATGTGAATTCATAAGCTAGCAATGTGAATTACTAGCAGTGCCTTTTCTATATATAAACTACAACGAATAATCAAAATAGCTTGAATCTATTATTTTTGAATATAATGATATATTGACTTTAAATCATGATTGTTTTATAAAGAATATAAGACACTGACTATTAGAGTGCTTTTAGTAGTCTTAGAATTAACTAGATTGGCTACTCTTGTGTAATCTTGTACACAACTTTTCTTTTAATAGTTTTTTAATGTTTTTTTTTATGATCCTTGTTCTATATATAAAGACATGTCATACTCTTTGTAGTACATTATTTTGATGTGCTCTTTATGCATAAAAGCTTCTACTATAATGCAATTTCTTTCTTTCATTCTTGTTATTGTGTTATTTTGTAATTGTTATGTGAACCCAACAAGAGGAAGAAAGTCAGGAAGAGCAAAGTTTGAAGACATGACCACAAAGTTTGACATTGAGAAGTTTTCTATTGAGAGATTATGTAGAATTAAGATAAAAGTTATCTTGATAATGCGCTAACACGATAAAGTGGTAGACGAACATGCAAGTGTTTTTGTCTTAGAAGGAGAAGATTAACATGATAAAAAGTCAAAAGCGTCATAATTATGTCTCTTGGAGATAAGACACTTAGGAAAGTTACAAAGGAGAAGATTAAGACGTCAATATGAATGAACTTTAGTTATTGCGTATGACCAAGTCTTTGACACATAGACTCTGTTTGAAGCAACTTGTACTTATTAAGGATGATAGAATAAATAATCATTGTGGAATAACTAGCATATTTTAACAAAATTTTGGATAATCTTGAAAACATTAAGGTGAAATTTGGAGATAAAGATAAGACTTTACTACTTCATAATGTCTTACTCAATAAGTTTGAGCATTTTAAAGATGCTTTGTTATTTGAGAAGGAACAATCCATTACTCTAAAAGAGTTTAAGACCTCAATTTAGACTAAGAAGCTTAAAGAGTCTTAGTCAGATGATAGTGGGGTGAATTTGAATGTCTTAAAGTACAAGAATACGAAAAGGAAGGAGGCGAAATGGAAGAAGTCAAAGCAATCATTAAAAGATTGGCCAAATAACGGGTTTCAGTGCTACAACTACCATAAGAGAGGTTACTGCAAGAAAGAATGTCTAGAAAAGGAGAGGAGTAAGAGGGGAAGGAACTTTCATTTTTAAAGAGAGTTTGTTGCTATTATGGGAGCATCTAATAGTTATGAGTTTGTTAGAGTGTTAGTGGTGTCAATGTCAAATACATAAAGAAGTTGAGTTATGGGCTCGTGTTGCATTTACTGCATGTGTCTAATAAATGAATTCTTTGAGACCTTAAAATTGAAAGAAGGAAAGGTAGTTCTTCTTGAGAACAATAAAGTCTATAAGGTTCAATACATGAGGTCAGTCAAATTGAAAATGTTTGACAATTGGGAGATATTGCAAGATGGGAGGTATGTTATAGTGTTTAAGTTAACGAAAGCATCTACAATTGTGAAGGGGGTGAAAAGGAACAATCTTTACATATAAGATCGTTCAATAGTGATCCCGTATACGTTTGTGGCTAGTCAAACTATACAAAATAAGATGAAGTTGTAGCATTTGATGTTATAACAGATAAGTGAGAAAGGTTAGTGGAGTTGGGCAAGTAAAACTTGCTTAGACATGATAATATGGAGCAATTAGAGTTTTGTGATCAATACACACTTGGAAAGTCTCAGATTGATGTTTGAGACTGGAAAATATATGTCCAGTAGACCGTTTCTCTATGCTCATGCAGACCTTTAGAGTCCAACATGAGCTTAGAATCATAGTAGATGGTCTTATTTTCCTATTATCATAGACTATTACTCACAAAAGGTGTGGATTATATCTTGAAAAGTATAACTGAGACTTTTTAAGGATTCAAGGATTAATATGCCATGATCAATAATCAACAAGTAACCAAACTTAAAATATTTAAAAGTTACAACGAATTAGAGTTTGTCTCGAATCAATTTAACAAGTTTTGCAAGAAAAAAAGGTACAAGGAGGCATAAGATAATTGTGGGTACACCTCAACAAAATGATCTTACTAAGAGAATGAATAAAATCATTTTTGCACTGCGTAAGGTGTATGTTTCTAGGATTTAGTTTGCCTAAATCCTTACAAGGAAAAGTTGTAAACATTGTCATCTATATGATCAACATGACTTTATTGTTTGCTTTGAAGTTTAAGACTTCCATGGAGGTGTGGAGAAAGAAGATAGCAAATTACAATATTAAGAGGGTGTTTAACACCTTGGTATTTGCACATGTCAAGAAAGATAAACTAAAAGCATGAGTAGAGAGATATATCTTCATTGGATGTGCTGAAGGAGTGAAGAGGTATAAGTTGTGGAGGTTGGAACCTAGGAAAGTAAGATGCTTTATAATTAAGGACACCACATTTGATGAGATTCGAATTATTGTAGTGTATAGAAATCTCGAAAAAGGCAAAGAGAAAGCTCATGTTGAGGTGGAGTCTTCTAGTTTAGAACAAACCATCTAAATGGGTTAGGATGAAGTATTAGATGATGAGAATCAACCTTACACCTCTAACTCGAAAAGGTCAGTATGTGTGAATTTGGACTCCAACACGTGATATGGAAACGAGGATGATCAAACCAATGCAACAAATTAGGTATGTTTATCTCATATGTTATGCCTTTAGTGCAACTGAATAGATAGAAAGTTCATAGCTTAGAAATTTTATAGAGGCAAGAGAAGGTATAAAAGGTTATTAATGATAGCGTGATGCACAATTTCTATCTCAGTATCCTTTTCGGATCATGTTCCTAAAGTTATCAATACATGATCTAGCAGAATATTTTCATAACACATTTAATCTTGATATTGTTAAATTTTATATCATATTCATTGTAATTATTAGTTGATAGTCTTTTTCTTTTTATCATGTAGATGCATATCACTACAAGAAAAAAGTTATTTAAAGACCAATTTTTAGCTACCAAATGAAATAGTTGCTAATTATGACCAAAATAGTCACCAAATTATATTTTGGTTGCTAAATAATTACAAAATAGAAGTAATGGTTAAATTTAGTGACCAATTAAGTTAAGATAATTGGTATCTAACATTAGCTACCATGATTTTAGTGACCTATATCATTAGATTCTAAATTAGTATTTAACTTAATTAGATACCAATTTAGAATCTAATAGCATAGGTCACTAAAATTTTGGTATCTAATGTTAGATACCAATTATCTTAACTTAGTTGGTCACTAAATTTAATCATTACTTCTATTTTGTAGTTATTTAGCAACCAAAATTTAATTTGGTGACTATTTTGGTCACAATTAGCAACTATTTCATTTGGTAGCTAAAAATTGGTCTCTAAATAACTTTTTCTTGTAGTGTATTAATATCTCTATTGTAGGGAAACACTAATATTGAAGCTTCTTGCTTTGATCGCAATATTAAATTTTTGACAGTTTAAGTCAAGAATGACGTCAACCTATGTTTTTTGTGCAAAGAAAGATGAAAATCCTTTTATCCAACACACAAGCATTGGCAAAGATTTGCTGAAAGTTAGGTATATAATATTAACCAATCAATAAATATTGTTTCATTGGTGACAGAATGTTAAGAAAAAAGCACAAACTACTCAAACACACAATGTTACCCCACTTATTATCTTATAGTGATTATTAAAAGTTTGTGCAAGTCATGATAAAGGAAAAAGAGAACACACAACCTACACCTGTTGTTAGGGACGGTATAGGCACCACCTCCCCGCAACAAAAAATGGAAGCAAACATGTGTTAGAGTATCAATCACATTTACTTCTTAGAACTCACATTGAGTCTTTGAATGGATTGTAAGTAAACGTTTGTTTTATTACGCTTATTATTTGTGTGTAACTTCATTGAGAATCAATTTTAGTTATTTTGTAAGATTCTCCAGTTAAGTAAAGCTTTCAAGGTACTTTTATTTCTCACAGTTGTGAGAATATACTTGTTATGATACTTGGATGACCTAAGCAAACTAGTTGTGTGCATGTTATTGGAGTAAGAGTGGACATTCAACAATATGCTGAGCACATTCAAGTGAATCTTAATCCATTAGGGAACCCAACTAAGAGGTTATACAACAAATCACTCACAAAATCACAAATGGGGTTACATAGAAGTTGAGGTGAGAGTTTCAAATGTGATTGGAGACCTTCAGACTCTCAGAGTAGACAGTTGTTGCAGAGCATTAGCCTCCAACAGTTCGAATGAGCATAAAACAGAGTTATGTGAAACTACTAATCTATCAAGTAATAAAATTGACTCCACAAGCTAATGTGAGTTATATGTTGATAACACTTCACCATATTTATTGGTGGCCCATGGGAATTTATTCAAAGGGATCATTGTGTTCTATAATGTGTCTATCCCCTTTGATGTGGTTAGGTCCTAATGCAAAATGTTTGTGTTATTGATGTTCTGATTCTTGTGCTAATGGACGAGGTTGATATTATGGAATAAGCATTTAAGACCTCTGTAGCACAGTCCAAACACCACATTTGACTTATTTTAAGCCTCTAAGTGTTTTTCTACTTATGTTATTACATTTCAAATATTTATGTGTGTGTATATATTTATATCCTCACTAGTATAAATTGTTGATCATGTGTAACAAAAGTGTCATAAAGAAACTCCTAAAAGAATATGCAACATGTATCCATAGAGATCCTATAACCACATTGTTAAAGGTTTTTATGACATAGGTTCAAAGCCTATAAAAGTGACATTCCTGATTTTACAAGAACAATAATATCTCATTTTATATACACATGTTGATATGTTAGAAATTGTAATAAATAAAAAGAGTTGAACATATCAGTCACTCAATTATAAATGATGCAAGTTCAATTTTTTATTTTGTTAACTAAATTATTGATTATGCTTTTAGTTGCATGTTTAAGTTATACATGAAAGAGCATAATCATCAAGTGTATTGATTCATGGATTCTCAATTTATTAATACACATGGTAACAAGAAAACTGGAATTGAAACATGCATCGACAATTATTAGGTTGAGGGAACAAATATATTTAACATCGTATATTCATAAATAAGTTTAGTTTTTAATTAATCAAGTATATTCATACTTGTAGCAATAATTTTCAATGTAGACATCATTAACAATTATTTGTGATATCCCTAAATGACTATTGTGTGTTATGTTAATTGCACACAAAAAATCCTCACATATTTTAAATAAAGAAGATTGATAATGAAAAACAATTTATTTACGTTTATCACATGAATTAAGTTTATATAATTGTATCTTAACAATTGTTTTTTTTCTTGTTTGTGTCTGCATTGGATGTATATCTATGAAGGTTAAATCAAGTATAAGATCACAAAAGTAATTTCATTAAATAACATTTGTTTGGGCTTGCATATCAATTAAATATGTTAATTACATTTGCATTGTATTGTAATAAAAGAAACCTAAGGTTATAAATGAAAACTATGTAATGCATGACTATCATTGTGGGAGCCAAAATTAAAGAGGGTTAGGATAAGTAATTGTGTTTCATTAATTCAATATTAAATAATTTATTTCAAGTTATCGTGTCTCGTAGTATTTGAAGGACATTTGTTTCTTTACGAAGCGATTGAATGAATTTATTTGATGAACATTGACAACATATTTTTACTAATTTTTACAACACATTATCCAATAGACATATTAAATTATTTTTTAGATTTATTTGGTTAATATAATTTTACCAGTATAGGTGTTTATGTTTTATCATAGTTTATCTTTACAATTCTTATTTACAATTGCTTTTTTATATATATTTTATAATAAACAATTTTGAGGAATAGATGTTTCATAATTAAGAAGGTTTTTAACTTCATTTTAAATCATATTTTAAAAATTGTAAATTGTGAATAATTTTAGTATATGTAGGTGGATTAAATTGAGATAAATATCATAAAATAGAACTTGTAGTAAAAAACTAGAAACAAAGCAATTACAACGAAAATTGTCAGCGCATCTTTAATAACGGTTATAGAGAGAAACTGTTATCAAATGCCTCTACACTTCAACATGATTTAGAAAAGGATGAGAATATAAAAAGATATGTAAGAATCGAACTATGATCATATGTGAAAATGGACGGGGTAAAGCTTCTTTTATTTTCTCTCTTCATCACTTCATCATTACAGTTTTATATTGCCAGATAATTTGTTAGGTATTAGAAAAGAAATATATTATATATATATCCTTAAGTAATTAAACTTGAATAATGACTTAACCAAGCTATAAATTAAAGTAAAGGTCTCTTGAACCTGGTGAAATCTACCGTTTCCCATAATTGACATTATACTAGTGTGAAATCATTGAAAGAACAAGGACCGGTTATTCATATAATCAACGGTTAGACTAAATTCAAGTTGGTATAGTTTCAGAATCTTCCAATTAATACATAGTTGGTGATATAACTAAATTCAAGAAATCGATCGAGTAAACATAAAACGGGGGAGTAATGAGTCATGGCTTTTACCTTGATTTCTGAAGCAGGGTTCATTAACTGATGATGGTCCCCTTTGACCTTGTTATAGCGATCAATAACAGATTTCATGCTGCAGAAAAGTTTATTGATGAGATGGGAACATGATTCTGATAATCTATATCTGTAAATCCTTAAAAACACTACAAATACCATTCTAACTAGCATTACACAAAATTGATATTGTATGTTCCATAAATTATAAAGCTCTACGTCAATTTAGTTGGAAAGGGATTATATTACTTAATACATAATTTTATTGTTATAACATTGATATATTCTTTTAGTTCCTCAAATTATAGTATACAGCATATTGTAAATATTGTTTTGTGTGTTAGTAACATTTGTTTTGTAATGAAACCGAATATGGGATATAAACGGTGAGATCAAAGACAGGCTTGACTAAATCCAAAACTAAACTAATCTATTTGGATCAATGGAGCTAAATTGTGAAACCATTTTTCTATCCGTAAGAAAACAGAAAAGGAAGGGCTAAGACTAACAGTTATATGCCTTAGACATCTTTCAGCAGCGTCAAATTAAGCTGTTAATGCAGCACAAAGAAAATATAATAAAACGAAGTCCTAAGGTTCTAGAAACATAAGCTAAAACAGTACTAATATATCAACAAACGAGCCAAAAATAGAGCTAATGTATCGAAATATAACTTAAGATGATGCTGATCAATGCTGAAACACTTATAATATATGGAAAGTTTTGAAACAGAAACCATCTACGGAAATATAGTCTGACATGGGAAATCTGCATATTATTGGATACATGGATCAAAATGGAGACAAGCAACAAAAGCTTGACACTGAAATTTAATATAGTGAAAGTCAGCAATAACTAGGACAATCGAAATGTAAAACATGAGTGTGGTAATAATCAAGTCCTTAAACTCAAAGTATTTTGCTCTGATAATTAACCTCAACACCAAAAAACTTCAGCATAGATTAGCCACCCCAACTAGTTAATTTATTGTAAACTTAGAATTGTCTTTGAAATCATAGGTGAGAAGAAAGACACTCAATCTAGCTGAGAAAAATAATGTTGACTAGAGATAAGTAGTACAGTATAAATATAGCAAACAATTAGACTTTGAGCATGAACTATGTATTAGAAAGTCAGAAAAACAGCAAAACTGTTACTTGGATTCAGAAACAGATTGATGATATGATGGATTGCAATACCGTGCAACTCACTAACTTATACAATATAAGAACTAGTCCTCTAGAATTTCTGAAGTTAATTTATAATAAAATGTATGGTAGCCACTTGAAGAAAATCAAAATAAAAAGGTTTCAGCATTTCTGTGTTTATAAAATTATATCCCCAGATAAATACGGTATATGTAACCCCATGCCATGAGGTTTTCCTAGCAAGTCCCCAGATAATGGTTCTTCATTTTAGACGTATTAATTTTTGAGTATTTTATATTAATAGAATGCAAGCAGAAGACTAATTTCCCAGATTCGCAATCATCATATGCATAAATGTATATTTAATCGATTATTCACCTAAGAAAAAAGTTTACTCCCCAAAACCAATAATAAAGCACACAAAATCAGTGAGCAAAGTAAAAACAATGGGAAGAAGAGAGAAGAAATTGATGCTACCTTGAGCTAGAATAGTCATAAAGCTTGCCAGTGCTGGAGAAGACAATCAATCCAACTTCTGCATCACACAGAATAGATAGCTCTCTAGCTTTCTTCACCAACCCACTTCTTCTCTTGGAAAACGTCACTTGCCTGCTAGTCGAATTGTCAATCCTTTGAATCACGATCTTTCCTCTTCCCATCTTTTTCAAACAAAGTCAAAGCTTACTAGGGTTCTTCCAAAAACTGTTCTTCAAAACGGAAGAAAAAAAAAATCAGAAATGTTGGCTGAATAATAACGATGAAAACGGTCTTAATCAGAAAGAAAATTGAACGATTGAGTGCGAAATGAAAAAACGCGGTATAAATGAGGAAAAAAGAGAACATTATATTTGTAGTAGTAATAAATATGCTATAAATAGTTCAGACGAAAGAATATATAACAAAATAGGTAACTTACTCGAAAATTATGCGATGGAAAATGGAAACTGGAAGAGGAGCTAGAAGAAGAAAGTGATGCAATTTCGGAGCTTTATAGGGAAAGTGAAAAGTAGTTTTTGTAGGTCTCAAGAAGGTCTCAGCGTATTGAGGTTTCAGAGTGTGGGGCCAACTCAACCAGTGCAATTAACAGAAAAAAAATTATATATTAATCTAGGTTTTGTAATTGGGTTGTAGCATTCCAAATCTCCAATTTATTTAATTCTTTGTTAATTGAAAAAAGAAAAAAAAAATCTAGGTTTACTCAGAAATTTGTAATTTGAATTTATACAATTTTCTCATAAAAGAACTTAAAAACTAAAAATAAAGAAAGAGAGAACGAACTTTTCCATGTTGCATCCAAGAAAAAATTGTTGTTAATAATAAGATTATCGACAAACATATCTATTTAGTGTTTAAATCTAGGTCAATTCAGATAATATGAACATAATCAATACTCAAACACAGATAGAAGGTAATCCACAGAACTTTTGACTTTCACGTTTCACCCCAAGTCTTGGGATTTTGACACAAAACTAAACATGTGAATGCAACAAAAAAGAATCTGAACAAAACATAACTAGGGTCATTTTTAATTATAAAATAATTTCAAATAAATAAAATATTATTTTACTTGATTTATTTATTATTTAATATAATATACTTGATTTGAAAAAAATGAAAACTGAAAACTAGGTTGGTATTTAATAATTTAAAGTTATTAAATTGCAAGTATTTTACAGAATTATGTGTTGAAATAGTTGACAAAAATAAATCATATAATTATAGATATGTTAATAGGATGTTTTATACATTTTTTAATTATTTAATTTTATTTACAAATCATGCTTTAGAGTATTTATGGTTTTAGTTTTCACTTAATTATACTTTTGTATTGCGTATTCTACTGTTAATCTTACACTATATTCTAAATTAAATTGAAAAGCCTGAAGAAATAAAAATGGAGTGAAGGACAGTGATACAGATCTGATAGACCACGTTTCGACAAATGATTGCTCGATTTTCAATCAATGACGTGGCAGTGAATGTGTGGTATCTGAAATTGTTTATTCTTTTGGTGTTGTATTTGATAGCTTGTTTATTATTTTCGTCTTGGAATCCTAACCAATACTATAAATTAACTAGAATCCACTCACTCTCTAAACATTTTTTATATTACCACTTTATTTCATTAACCCATTTGATTAGGAATTGGTCCTTATTATTCTATTTGGTGATACACAAAATTAATATCAAACAACTCAAAGCGGTCTTAAATTGATAAAATTGATCGAAAAACTGGTCCAATTAATAAAAAATTGGTTAGTTAAAGTTAATAACTTATAATTGTAGTTTTCTAGAAAAATAGAAATCAACTTAAAAACTAATTATTATTAATAATAGATATGGATGTATATCATTGAAATTAATACATCTAATTTTTTTTTTAACTTTTATATGGGTTCTAAATGTCAAGAACCTGTAAACATATGTTCTATTTTAGATTTTAGTGCTATAAAATTATGATATTATATTTTTCTTAATATTATTTTGTATATTTTTTATTATTAAAATAAGTTTACTTATTCTGGTTTAGCTCCAATTATATCCCAATTTAACCGTTTTTAGTTTTGAAAACATTGATAATAAATATTAGGAAGTGAAATTCAACATAAGTTTTTTGAATTTGGTGAATGGAAAAAATGCTGCTATTTTTTTATTAAAAGTAATTGTTCACGATTTTTATTAAAATATAACCATTAAAAAATTGTTCGATAAATTAAAAACAGTGTACCTATATGATAGATGGGTATAACTATAATATTGTTAATTTTTATATATTAACAGTTCGCTAAAGAGTTTCACATGCCTTGCCTATGTAAAGAGATGTTCAATTAAATAATAATGTATTCTTCTTACATTTTCATGTATGAATTGAAAATTAGAATAAATTTCATTTTCATATAGTATAATATAAATAGTTTTTTATCATTAATTAAAAATAGTTTCATACATGAATTTGAAAATAATATTATTAATTTTTAATTGTGTGATAACTTATGAATTGATGATAATGTAAAAAAAAGTTATACTTTTAATATATTATTTGTTTAAAAAAAATTAAAACTTACATTCTTTGAAAATAAAAATAAAAATATTATTTTTTAAAAAAAAATCAATATGATTAGAAGGAAACCTGAACCAGATCATTCATTGTATGTAAAACTTGCGTACACTTGACTATTTTTCTCATATTATAAAGGATAATTATTTTATATATAAAGATCGGAATACTCCGAAAGTATTTCTATATTTGTTTAAAAAAAAAAATCTTCTCGTATTATAAACCTCTCCAAAATAATATAAAACATTGTGCACGAACCTAAGATGTTTGGATCAAGATGTTTGTTAATATCATGATTTTCTGAGTTTCATTTAAGTCACATTTTTATGAGAGTGTGAATTTCTGAGATTTCTTGGATAATGACTCCTAGGTATCTGAGATTTCAAGTAATATGAATAATTGTTTTGCTAGTAAGAAGACATAATGAAAGATACAATAATTTGAGAAAAATAATAACATTAAAATGAACAATATAAAAGAATTTGATAAAACCACTAGAGAATTATGAATTAATAACATGCAGGTACCTGGTTGATGAAAAAGTATTTTAGTTTTAATTAATAATAAAGCTTTTCTAGTGATTAAAATTGAGAAGTAAAACCAGTGTAATGCTGCAGAAGTGTAAAAGCATTCGATCTCTCTTTGAATGCTTTGATGAGCTAAGCTGTTTTGGTGGTTACAGCTAACTAAAGCGATCATAGAATTTGATATTTAAATGAATATAATATTATAATGAGGTCATTCTCGTATGAACATTAATTGAGCATGGATGTCGTCATGGCTTTCGTGGATTTTTCTGGCACTCTGGTACAAAAGATGGGATTAAAAACATCATTTAGACCTCGGATAAGACAACTTCTGTGTTGATGTGCATACATGTTGTCACTTACTTCACTCCTTCTTCCCTTGATTTTTGGGAGAACAGGTTACTAGGATTTCTTCCCATCCACTTGCTGCTTGGAGTGACTAGGAATCTAGGATGTGATCCTCCATCTCGAGTGAGGAAATAACTTCATATATCATCCAATGCTATCACATATATTAAACTCAAAATAGTTTTAGTTTGATATTTTAAGAAGAAATAACGATTTTTTCTTCTTCTTTTTTTCACTCTTTACCTCCATCCTTTGATTTAATTAATTAATTACAAATTTCGACTATATTTTTTCATATTGTTCATTTTGATCTAAATGATGTTAAGATTAATATTGAAACACTACTAATTTTTGTTGTAAGTAAAATTTATCACACTAATAACAATCATATAATCGTGAGTAACATTACTGTTTGTGAGTACACAACAATAGATATAAGACTCTATCTCTCTCTCATATATATATATATATATATATATAATACATTAATTAAAAAAGTTATTAATAATTTTCTCAAGTATTCCTTATCTTTACAAAGAATAAAAAAATAATATTTAAAAAAATAAATTTCATTTATTACAAAATTAGTTTTAAAAAGTTATAAATTTCATTTATTACAAAATTAGTTTTAAAAAGTTTGTACTCATTTATATATTATAATTTAGTCATATATCTAATAAATGTCAAATATTTAGTAAATCTCTTCATATCAAAGTCTAAATTTCTTAAGCATGAGAGTATAACACATTTTAGAATGCATGTTTTTTGTGTAAGTCTTAACAAATACTACTATTTAATTCGTAACGTGGCAGTCATGATAATTTACTGTATCTACTCATAAAGTTTTATGTAAGGATTTCATTTAACTTTTTATCATTTAATATCTTAATATACTTAGACTATTAATGAATTCAAGATTTCTTTTTTTTCTTTTTTTTCTTTATCAACAATAAGTAAACATTGTAATGAAGTCACAGGGGTTCAAAACTCATATACTACAAAACATTCTTATTATAAAATGCATTCTCTTATGCTTTAAATTAGCATAAAGACTCAAAGTAAATTTTTACAATAATAGAATGGGTGGAATGAGAGAAGGAGACAATGAATTAAAGGTATGATGAAAAGTGAAAAAGTTGAATTGTAATGTTATGAGTCTTTTGTTTACATACTTGGGGATGCCAATTGAGAGTAATCCCAAAAGTATCATACTTGGCTAGGAATATTTGAGAAAATTAGGAAAAACTGCCCAATTGAAAAGGAAAACATCTACCCTTTGCAAGTAGAGTTTGCTTGCTAAAATCAGTCATAGCTATTGTTTCACTCTTCTATGTCATTATTTGAGATTTCAAGTAGTGGAGAAAATTGAAAAAATCCAAAGACAATTCCATATGGAGATGGGGATTAGAAGAGAGGAAAATAGTCTATGTAAAATGGGATAAGATAAACAAAGCCAAAAGAGACAGGAGGTCTAAATATAGAAGACATATATTGTCTTCCACTTTTAGCTTTTATATTTTATCTGGTCGAGTAAGATTGTCAAATTAGTTAGATTAAGACAAAATGTCTACAAGTATCACTTGATGTTGTAACAAATTACTTTGCTGAACACCTTACATTCATTTTTTTTTTCTTTTTTGTCGGAACCTTGCATTCATAACTTTGCATATTTGCAGGATAAAAATGTTGCAAATGATATGGGAAAGACTTTTAAAGATAATAATTCCGATGAAGATTAGTACATTGAAAATAGAGCAGCCAATATTGAGATATTTATGACAATCATTGAATATTGGAATAGTTGCTCGTAAAGGATAAGAATACTGGTAGAAAAAGGAACTTCAAAGTCGTCAATATAATGTCCGTTAAATCCAAAATCGACGTTGTTAAAAATACGGTGGTATTTCTATAAATAAATCAATATTTATAACGTCGGTTAGACCAAAACCGACATTGTGATGTATACACAACGTCAGTTAAACAAAACAACCGTCATGGATATATCAGTAAAAAAATAAAAATTTAAAATTTAAAAATTTTCAAATGACGGGTGAGCACCACTTTAGTTAGGAGCTACAAACCAACGTGGTGTGTCCAACCATGACGTCGATTATGGGACTCCAACCGACATCATGGTCATGCTGAGTAAATTAAGGAAAAAGCTGGGTGAAATTAGGGTTTGCACCACGTTGGGTCTGGGTTTCTAACCGACGTGGTGAGCCATCATAATTAAAATTGGGAATTTCAAGCCATGCACCACGTCAGTTAGAAGCCCAGAACCGACGTGGTGCTTCTAGCTTCATTGTTTTTACTTTTACACTTTGCCTCCCTTCCTCATTTTCACTCTTGTGCGCGCGCTGCTGTTCCACAGTTCTCTCTCGCTCACATTGCCTTTTTCTTTCTCACGTATTCTCTCTTGCAGTTTGTCTCACTTTCTTGCTCATACTTTCACTAGTACATGGTATTCTCCCTCGCGTGTTGTTCTCCCCCATCTCTCATTGTCTTTTGTGGTTTCATTCACTCAATTTTTGCATTTTTTTGTTTTGATAGATTTCGTTTGGGTTGATTTCCGTTCATTGGTTTTGTTCTCACTATCTATAAGAGGTATGTTTTCTTATCTTTGTATGCTTGGAATGCTTTCTGGATGTGTGTATCATAGATCTAGGGTTTCAAAATTTTTTGGATGAAAAAAACTTCAAATAGCCATAACTTTTGATAGAAAGTTCGGATTGAGACGTTCCAAAAATGAAAGTTTCTCGAAATTGCGTAATAAATCTCTTGGGTTTGACAAATTTCTTTTTTCCAAAATTCCATCGTTTATCCTATTTTTTAAATTTTTTTGTATTTTTTTTTAATTTTTTAGATTTTAGCTTACTATTTCATCTATTTATACTTGTCAAAAAGTTTTGGAAATTGTTTTGATTGTTGTTTGTATGTATTGGAGATTTATCAAAGCAATTCTGGAAAATTCTGAATTTTTTTTTAAAAGAACAGTCTTGTGAGGTTGGTTGTGAGACTTCCAATCGACGTCATAGAGTGAAGCACCACGTCAGTTTTCTAGTCTTAACCAACGTCATTTTTAACGTCTCCTGGGTCAACGTCGATTCGAAACCCGACGATAAAGACCTCTCAGAACCGACGATAAAGGCTATTTTTCTATTAGTAAAATATTTTGTAATACGAATAATGAATTATTTGTATGAGATTTAAAATATTAGAATTTTATTTCCCCATTCCATTCCTTTTTAATATAGTTGAAAAAGAGGGAAGGGGTAAACTTACATTGCCAATTGTATGTATTTGCCGAAAAACATTTAATGAATATGTGAATAAGGTTTTCAATTGTTTCTTTTCCTAGATTCTATCTAGTATAAGTTTTTTCTTTTCTTATCTACAACAAAATTAGAATTATAATAAAAGAAATAAAGAAACATAAATAATGGTACAAAAGGAAATAAAAAATATATATATTAACGGATTCTAAACATTAGTAAATAACTAAAAAGATTATTTTTGGCTTAACGGGGTTTTACAACCACTGATAATTCCATAGAGTTTTAAACTTTCGGTAAATGTTGAGGATCTAAATGGCAGGTAGTTACAGTGGTTTAAAACCACTGGGACTTAGGTGTGATTTTACAAACCATAGATAAAAATGTCTTACCTATTTATAATAAGCGTTGATAAATATCCAGTTCCGAGCACACATTCCCAAGGAAGTTATTCAATATTAATTTAATATAAATTGTTTCTTCATTGGAATAGTTTAATATGAATTTAATATAAATTGTTTCTTAATTAAAATAGTTTAATATGAATTTGATATAAGCGTGTTTTTATGGATGCATTGAAATGAAAGTGAAACGCAAGTGTTTATTTGTAAAAGTGTTAAAATACAAAGATTAATAAAACAAATTTAGAGTTTAAGTATCTTCCTATTGAAAACAAAGTTTAAGAGTCAGTTAAAATTAAATAAAAATTTAAAGTGTCTAATTATGGGTTATATTAAGTTAAAAATATTTAAATATTATTTTCCAGAAAACATTAAACTTCACAATCCTAGTACTTAACGAAATAAAATACGACATATAAAAGATGCTGCTTTCTTGTCTTGTACTATTCATGAGATCCTTTTTAACTATCGCGTTCTTTTCTTATTATAATATTATTTTCATGATTTGCAAGCTGTCTGTGCGCAGTTTTAGGGCAATTAGCAATATTATTATATTGATCTTGAGTGAAAAAGCTGTGTGCGACATTATAAGCCAATATTAGGTGTAGTTATTGGTTGCATAAGCTATGATTTTCTTTAGAAAGCTTCATAATTAGCTACATGTGCACCCAGCAATATATATTTCATTGTAATGAATAATGAACTATCTAACAATTTGTGTTTCTCTTGAGAAAACCTAGTAGTGGGGTACAACTGTATATAGATATTTTTAGTTTAAATTAGTATGCATGTTCGTTGAATCGTTTCATAATTCTTAATAATATTTTAAAACTATTTTTAACTTATATTTTTAGTAAGTCCCTGCAACTAACGACAACAACCTAATTAAGAAAATAAATACAAATTCAGAATCAGAAACCCAATTGAATTTTTTTTCTTCTAAAAATCTAATTAAAAATGTAAAATAATTCAATAATCCATAACTTAAACCTTAAAAAATATCAGTAAAGAAAGTGTTTGATTTTATTTTTTTAAGTTGTAGGTATAGGAAGTGCAAAAAGGATTCTATTTCCTTCATCAGTTGGCTCACCAATCGATCTAATTCCAGGTGCAACACAAATCAAGGTGGGTGTGGTAGATTCAGCTGCAACTCAGAATCTGCCAATAACTGCACATTTAAAGAACACAAGACATCTAACATGCGATGGAGTGGGCAACTTTTTGTTTCACTGCCACAAAGACCACTTTGTCGTATCTAAAATAGGAATCACTTGTTTCGGATTCAATAAGGTTTCCAAAATTGGAAATAGTTAATGGCTGCTATTATATAAAGGTATCACTAAGACAATTTCATGTGGCTCGGATCAATCCCATAATTAAGTATTGGAACTTGAAATAGTACCTCAACCACTTCAAATTCATTGATCCACCATCTCATTTAAGATAAAGTAATATGAACAGAAACAGATACAAATAAAGTAAATATTTTTAAAGCATTATCATATTTGACGATCGATTTGAATATATAGTCTAAGTAATGGTTTTAAAGCATGATTTTATTAGAGAATAGGTTCAGTTTTATGGCACTAAATAACGGCGATTATGTATTTGAACATAAATGCATAGTTAGGTTGACCGTGCATACAAATCGATGCTAAATTGCTTCATGTATATTTTATATTATATTGGAGTTCGTAATTTGAGTACGCCTTCACCGGAACTTACACATGTGGTTGGTCTTAACCACGTGAAAAGATTTGATTATTGTTTTCCAAGGAAGATAGGTTTGTTTCCTTAAATTAAACTACCAACGAATATCTGTACTTTGAAGAATGCGACCAAATAAAGGGTTGGGTTTTATTTTATGTCTACCCTAGCCAAGTGTCAATCATCAACTAAGTACACTTGGTCAACTACAACGACCATGCTCCAAAGTTTACCACTATATTTCATTCTAAATTCTACTCGTTGGATTTGAAATTGCCATCAAAATAATATCAACAGTCCATTTGTTAACGGTTAATAATTTATAATAATAATAATAATAATAATAATAATAATAATAATAAATAAAATTAGTTCCATTGACCTACATATTTATTGTTTAAAAACTATTCTCCAACGTGAACTCTTTTTTTACACACTACAAGAATATTGAACCCAGAACCTTTAAGCAGCTGGATAGAAACATGACTATTAGACTTGAAGAGTTTTACTGTCTTATTATGTTTATTATTATACTTATTAATTCGATTATAATTATTGTAATATTGTGTCTGCTTGTAATTAATTAATTACAAATAATATTATATTGCGTGAGTCTGGTCTCTGCTGAGTTTTATTTTTATTTTTTTAATTTTTTGTTGCGTTTTGCTTGGATCTAGCCCACACTACTTGAAATTAATTAATTACAAATAATATTGTAATGCGTATGTCTGGCCCCCGCTTGATTTTATTTTTATTTTTTTGAATTTTCTTTTACGTTTTGCGTGGGTCTAGCCCACGCTGTTGGCTTCCGCTTGATTTTAATTGTTTTTTTAAATTTACTTTTACGTTTTACGTAGGTATAGCGCACACAGCTTGCAATTAATTAATTGTAAATAATATTTTGTTGCGTGAGTTTAGCCCCCGCTTAGCTTTATTTTTTTTTCAAATTTTCTTATTCAGGTTGTGTGGGCTATGATATTTTAGAATGGGTTTGGCCTAAGCTTCTTGCTTGGGCCATTAACCCACACATACTTTTGATAGCTATTTGACTATTTTCTTGCAGTGATATACAAACAATTTATTACTTATATAACTACATAAAGTTACACTCTTGAATCTTCATCTAAACAAATTATTAAGCAAGAATTAAACAAAAAATAATATATTATCCCAACACTTGATAGATGTTAGGCAGAAAAAAAAAGTTTCCAAAAGTAATTAATTATTAAATAAAAATTCTATTAAATTATAACTTATTTAAAGAATATACAATGAAGATTTTTTTTTTCATTTCTTTTTACATCTTTCATATTCATATTTTATTGTTAGTTATATTTAAAAATTACAATACATTTTAAAAGTTTCTTCAATTGGAGGATATTCATTGCACTTATATGGAGGATATTCATTGCACTTATTGGAAAGAGACATTAAGTACATTTTCTTTCCTTAATTCAGTTTTGTTTTTAATGTTACCTTGTTTTGTTATTTGTTCTTGCTTGGTTGAAAGCTTCTCAAATCATTCTTAAAGCCTGTATTGCTCAAGATCATTCTTTGAGTTTATAAATGTAGTATATATCCAAGATAGAACTACATCACTACTTACGTCAACTCTGGGAGACAAAATTATTGAACTTGGAGTATTTATGTAGAAAGTTTTATGAGAAAGTTATATATATATATATCATTAAAATGTGTGTTATATATAACATATAAGTGAGAAAGATCCTTAAACTTATTATTTTAAGACTTTGAATTAAGAATGATAAATTACTATGTTATAGACATTCTTATAATTATGGATAAACATATTTATGATGTCTCTTTCATTGATTCTACTAACAAGTGATATTAAAATTAATGATTAATTTTAATTATCGACTAAGACAAAAATAATAAAGTTTATAATTGATCAATGAATAGAAGGTTAAGAAACATGTTAAAATGAGGTGAACGATAATGCAAGTAAAAGAATACTACTGTGTTACTCATAGTTAAAACGTTATTTCCCCCAAAGAAAAAATACAATGCAGAAAATAAGAATGTTAAACATCAATAAAACTATACAAGTGGAATAATATATAAATAATAAAGACCAATAAATATATTATCTTTAAAATTTTAGATTAAAAGTGATCAATATTTGCTGTCTTGACCCGTGATGCCATATTTGTTACACTTTGAAAGTATCAAATATATATACGCCACATTTTATTATATATTATATACCATGAAAAAAAAAATCAAATGACAGGGATGTTGGTGCCTTAATTTGTATAGTACGAGGATCCTCTCATGTGTCATTTATTTACAAGAGTATACACGTGATCATGCAGATATTAGCTGGCTTTGAAAATATATATATCCGATCAGACTAATTTTTTGGATTGAGCTATAAAGTCAACTGAATCCAACTTATTTTAACAAACTTTAATTACATTTATGATAGGATACTTTACTAAAAAAATCGTTAAAAGGAAAGTCCTAATTAAGGATATTAAACTATTTTAAACATTCATCATGACTAATTTGAACATTTTGTCTTTTCCGAAGTAATCATAATTTTGGAGGTTTTTTTCACATACATTAATGCTGAATTTGCTTTATTCGTAGAGATTTAAGCTATTATGTTTGCCTTAGAATGCGTTAGTAATAAAAATATATATGGTGCCTTGACGGCAAAATGGAAAAAAAGGGTTATATTAGTATTCGTATTATATGGTTTTGAAGGAATCTTCTGGACAATTAAAATTAAGTTAGAGTATCTTAGTATTCCGTGTTAGATTTTTGTATGAGTTTTTTTTTTTTGTCTTGGTTTGTAGCGGAGATTTCGACTTTTGGTCTTATTATGAGCCCTCGGTCTTAACTATTGATCAGGAGAGGTTGGTCATTTATTTATATAGTTCAGATTTAAGCTTTTGCTCATAGAGGTTGGTCATCAAAGGATATGACGGAGGTCTCGACTCTTGTTTAAAAGGAGATGTTAGTCTTTTACAGAAGATGCGATACTCATTAAATATTCTTAAATCCTACGTGGTAGTCTTTGATATTTAGTCTTCCAGTACTCGCTCTTCGGAGCGCTGGGTTGAGATTTTAGTCTTATTCTGACAGGATGATGAGGTTGACAAGTCGATTTTCTACTGAACTCTCAGTTCTTGGTTAGGATAAGTCGAGTTTTAGACTATCTATCATTATGCACTGTAGACTTATTGACAATTGATTGTGATTATGCACCGTAGGACCTATTGATAATTGATTATGGTTATTCTCAGTAGTGTGATTTTGTTTATCCAAAGAAAATCCAACTAGGAAATGAAAAGCCTACTACAAACTTAAAATTTTACATTTTCATTAGATTGCACTTATAAATGTATTTAAACTAAGATATGTCTTTACTTTAACTAGAGTTGTAATTGGCACAAACTTTTTAAGTGGAAGGAGTAGAACAAGGTCACTATAATTCATCTTCCCTAAGGTTAAGTATCTTTTAACACATAATAATTATTTTATGTCCAAGATGTATTAAATTAATTTTTGTAAATTCTTTCTCACTTTAGTGTAATAAGCAAGCATACTCTTTCTAATGTGATTACTTCGTGATGTATTTAAACATAAGATGATCTTTATTTTATTTTTATGATCATGGTATAATCAAAATCAAGTGACTGAAATAATTCAGGTCTTTGATAATGAATATCCGCTGTTGTAGGATGACATCTAAAAAGTTGAGTACATAGTAGGCTACTCTTTCCTTCTCCAACATAGAAAGTGTAGTTTTATTTTCTTGTTTATAAAATTTTTAGATTAGATTAGATGATTTTGTATACAACTTTTAGTTCCAATGTCTAGCTTATATTGTATGCAATGTTTATTGAAAATTTTCTGTATTTTAGATTTTGGTTTGAAGTTAAAACCAATATTATTTATAAAAAAGGTCAAAACTTACACCGAACCATACACTGTTTAATATAAAATTTATGTCGATCTTGCTATAACGTAAATAGAAATTTTTGTGTTGAATATTTGATGCGACATAAATTTGTCACACACGTTCACACCAAACTATTATCAAACATAACAAAAACTTTAAATAACAAACATAAAATATCTCTTTCATAATATGTATCAATTCCTTCTGTTTCGTTTTGTTTAGTTTGATTGATGATTATTTGTCATCTTTTATTATCATGAGTTTGGCCTAGTGGGGTTTTGTATATTTTCTTTTTCTTTTTAATAATATCTTTCATGTCATAATATATGATTGTTGATTTTTGAGATGTTAGCCTAACTAAGATGTCAAAGTTCATAGTAATGCCTAATATGAATTTAAATAAATAAAAAACATAAAATATCTCTTTAGTGTTAAGTATTTTCTTGAACAAAATTATTTACCTTTATAAAATAAATAACTAACTTATTAATTTTATAATCAATAATAAACTACCAATAATGAGTATTGTATTGATAGAAAATTATAACTGTTTTTATTATGTGTTTTTAAAACATTACAAAAATTAATTAAAAGATATTTTTATGTTTGTATTTTTTCATAACTTTAACATGAATTATAATTATGCTTTCTTTTAATAATTATCATTTATTTTTTATCATAAGAAAAATGGAGACACTGTTTGCACTAATTTTTATCAAATATTTGAGAAACGTAAGTGAACAAAAATTCTTCAAATATGTCTAAAAAAAAAATAAAAAATGTAAGCCCTAAAGTTTTGACTTCCCAAACCAATTCAACAAACATATTTGCGTTGGAGCTGATGATTTAGATTGTTTTCTTGCATTCCACTTCAATATGCAAGTAGATCCACAAAGATTGTTGACTCTTCAGAGTTTAGTTAAAATAAAAACTTCGTCATCATAACCGAAACTCTAACTCAATTCTCTCTAATCCTTAAAAGCGTGCTAATCTAAGATTTTCAAACACGGTAAGATATGCGTAAGTTCTAAGATTTTCAAGCGTGTCATCTTTCTGAACCAAGAAAACCAATAGGTTCCAGTTTCAATAAGTTTTTCTATAAAAAATGTGAAGAGTTTCGATATATATGTGCCTCAAATCATGATGAAGATCTATCATAAATTCGAGGAGCTACTTTTGGGGCGTGATTGTGCCCACTGTCTACGTTTTTCTGAACTTGTGCACGTGTTAGTCAAAGTATTACTGCATGTGAAATTTTGTTCCATGATTATGTTAGTAATATCGAGTTGGAGCCTCAGTTTGAAGCTCCCATAGAAATGGAGTTTCGGGGGGTTGTGATATGAAAGAGGAATTAATGAACTTCCTTCAATTCACTGTGTACGTATCTCAAAGTTTTTGAGATCCAGGAAGAAAATAGATCGTACTTAATACATTGAGTTGACCTAATGGTCTAATTCGATTAGAAATGTTGTACTTATTTAGTTAATCTTTTTCAATTATTGAATTTTTACTATTTTTTTATAAGCATTGAATTTTTATACTAGATAAGTTTTTAACGAGAAGCAAGAAATTTTAGATGAGTAGTTTATAACAAGAAAAGTTAGGGGAGTCTTTTACAGTTATAATTAAAAGCCAATAAATTCATTTTTCATTTATAAAAACTCTTCCCATTTCTCTAAAACTCTTATTTTTCCTTTTTTAGAGCACAAAATTTAGAAAATAACATATTGTAGATTAATCTTATTGGATTATAATTTTGATTTGAGTACCATATTCAAGAAAATTTATTCAATAATAAATTTTCCTTTATTATTGTTATTAAAAGGAAATAATCTTTTTTCAGTTTCAAATTAACAAATTTATCACATTCTAGTGTCTCCTGCTTTGAACAGTCACTGTGTAAGTATCAAAGTTATTTTTTTGACTTTCAAGTATACATGCAAAATAGGTTATACAATAGAGTATGATATTGTTATTAATTTAATTTAGATCCAGCAGTGTTAATTTTCTTTGACACATTCTGGAATCCATTTAACTTTTCCGTTAGAAATATCAAATTTTTCGATTTTGCAGTTTCTAATAATATAACCTTTTCTCATACAATAAAAATAAAAATAAGTAATAACAGGGAGTTACATTTTTTATTCTTGAACTTTCTTTTGAAAGCCAAACTTATATCGACGGTATAAAAAACACAACTTTTGAGAAATAAGTAAAGTTTGAAGATTAGCTTTTTTTTCATTAAAAACTTAGCCAATGTTTTAATAAGATAGTGAAATTTTATTTTGTAACGATTAACATTTTCATAATTTTTGAGAGTTGGTTGAATAATTACAAGAAGATTTTTTAAATGATTTTCGAATTTTCTAAATCAATTTTAATATTAATCAATTCTTCTTCTAGTGACTATTTTTAGGTCAATTGTTCATTTCTTTGAATTTATTGTTAAAAGTGAATAGTCTATTAGCTTCTTCACGTATCTCATTAAAAAAATATCTATAGTTATTTTCATTTTTAGAAACTTTTGTATTTATATAACTTTTGTATTTATATAACTTAAAAGAAGACTCGTCATTATTTGAAGAAGCACCAAGAGATCTCATAATTGTTTTGCTATGCAGTGTAGACTTTTCTAATCATATTTTCTTTTTTAAGTTTTCTGTAACTGAACTTTGTCTTTGTTTAGACTATTTGAACATTTAATTTTAATATGTCCTTGCTTTCCTCCTCCAAAACATGTAATGTTAGAATAATTTGAATAAGTTTTTTTTCACATACTTTTTTATGAAAAGTTTTTATCTTTGCTCCTTTTTTTCAAAAATTTTCCAAATTTCTTAATAAACAGTCAAGTTTTTTGAGTCACTGAATTCATTTAGTTCCTCTCTACTCTACTTTTTTTTTTGTATAATAATTTTTAATGCAATGTCTTTACTCTTCTTGTTACCACTCTCTTATTCATTAAGCCTATTCATCTTCAATACACTTATAAACTCTGAAAAAACTCATTAAGATTCAAGACAAAAGTTCTAATATTTTTGGTTATACATTCATATTAAGCTTTCTTATTTTCAGTTTCAAACCAATCAAACCAAGATTGTTTTACAATATCATTCAACAATATGTTTATAAATAAATAGACCATTCACTATAGCATCCAAGATCCCTCTATCAATTAATTCAACAAAGACCATTTATTATGACTTTCTTATCATCCAAGATCCCTCTATCAATTAGTTCAACAAAGACCATTTATTATGACTTTCTTAAAATGCAATGCATTGTTTTAAGAAAACCATACAAAGGAAAACAAATGTTCAATGAGATTGTGACAAGAAAGAACATAATTTAGAGATTTGAATGAATTTGATGAATAACCAATGAGTCAAACAATTAAGAAAGATAATAAAAAATGATGTAGTAAAATAAAAAAATTACATTATCTAATAAATTAAGTATTTTATATATATATATATATATATAT
>Ga0099824_1002010_pt1 | contig 29495 bp, 9 predicted proteins | sample SiratrowhiteBW_FD_76837 | JGI IMG/M metagenome (GOLD analysis project Ga0099824, IMG submission 76837) | Root nodule microbial communities of legume samples collected from California, USA - Siratro white BW | ecosystem: Host-associated > Plants > Roots > Nodule | place: USA: California... | reverse complement strand
GTAGCATCCAATTTTGCTTGAGATGGGTTTACGAATAACAATGCCACCCAATTTTGCTTGAAATAAGGTTTTGTAGCACGGAATATAGCTTGAAATGGCATACACCAAATATTGCTCCATCGGGTATACATTTTTTATTTTTTATACCGAAACGAGAGCAATCCGGTATACAATTTAAGAAAAATTATATATCAGATTGACTACTTGATAGACAAGATTCGATAGATATATAACTTGTATACTAAATGGAATGCATCTCGATATACAAATTATATATATATCGAATTTTATTTATTCGATGGCCAATTTAGTATATAATTTTTTTTAAATTGTATATCGGATTAAATGAATTTTGATATACAAAATAAAACACGAAATAGAAGTATATCTATTTTTGTAATTTTCGCAAGAATGTTATTGTCATTTAATATTTTATATATGGAGGTCGAGATCATGGAGGTATAGGAAAAATCCGTCTCCTTTCGGATCTTCCTTCTTTTGGCCCACTGTCAGCCTTGCTAACTTACAGCCTATCACAATTTTGTTATAAATACTTTTTTTAAAAATATATCTCTTTAATTGAAACTTTCAAAAATCCCAAAATTTGGTGGATTTCACGACTTATTCAGTGAGCATCTCTTATGATTTTATAATTTTTTTGATAAATTTTAACTTGCTAAAAAAGAATGTGTTAAAAAGGTGTGCTTCTAGCACTCTGTTAGAAATGCCATATGGTAGTCATCAAACAAAGCCAAATTGAAGTAAGAAATTTGTGTCATGCTGCAAGCACAGTCATAACATAATGAGAAGTATGTGGTAAAAAATAATATACTATTCTTTGGAAGCCACAGTTATAAATATGATGGCAGGAAAAACTGTGTAGAAACAGTACTGGCCTAATTTCTTTCCCATCTGCAACATAATATTATATTATATCTTCATATCATATCTGCAACATAATATTAATAAGGTGTTCACATTAAAAAAATTTGTTGAAAGAAATAAAGTGCTCAACTTACACTTTTAATGTGGCTCCTGGAGTAGCTATGGTAGTAATAAGATCGTCATGTTCATGTAACTTCAAAATAGTTTTTAACTTTGCCCTTTGTTTGACCCTATAATAGCATGGGGTCAAGCATTGAATAATTTTGGTGGGGTTTCATTGATTGCAGTATGAAGAAGAGTTTTATGAAAAGCTCTTGCATTGTACAGAGGTCAGTTTTATCACCCTATTGTATTTTCTAGTTCATTCATCAAGAGATTATTAATCCACTGAAATTGTCAATATGCATATGCATAATTTGTTTTTAAATTTTTAAAAGCCGTGAAGTTCTTTTTAAGAAAAAATAATTTAGATTATATAAGACCGACTTCAATTATTTAAGAGAAAAACTATTGGGATCAATATATTTTTTAATTTTATTTTGTCTAATAAAAACTCATAATATTAAATCATAAAGAAAAGAAAATAATATATGTTAAGTCATGTAAATCTTGAGATAGACAAGTTATAAATTTAGGTAATGCGTTTGGATTAAGAATTTTGTAATTTCTAACATATTTAAATATTTTAAATTTAAATTTTTTTAACAAAATTATTTCATCTTAAAAAATTTTGTTCGGATAAGACAATTTATATTTATTAAATTTTAATTACTACAAAATAAAAAAATATGACTAAATCTTAAATACTTTGTAATAATTTATAAACATTAATATTAATGATATTTTTTGACCGATCTTGATTAAGTTTTTTTTTTATATTTTTAATTAATATTAATAATGTATTTTTCCGATTGATAACTCTAATTTTTTTTGGCTGATATCAATCACATTTAACCTGGTTAATATTAATCAGAATAATTTTTTATGATGTGATTAGGGACGAATTTTTTTAATTTAATTTTATTGATGCTAACTAAAAGATTTGCTTAAGTGATACAGGTAAAAAAAATCTTAGTTAATATTAATAAATTTTTATAATTAAAGTGAAAAAAAATCCTAACAAAATATAATATTATCGCATATAAAAAAATCATTACAAACATCAATAAAAATATAAACATGACAAAAGTCGATAGAAAAAATTTAGTCCACTTTATATAAAAATTTGTCTTTCCGACAATGGCAGACAAGACATTAACTATTGTTAAACGAAAAATAACAACAGTTTATAACAAATATAAATAAATAAAAAAACATGCATTCTGGCATTAATAGAAAAAATCTAATCGACATAAAGAAAAAAATAACATTAAACAAATATTAACTATATTAATCAAGAAATAACTTCAATTTACATTTTTCAGAAGATGATCTTAATTAATATTGATTGAAAAATAATCTCTCCATCAACTGAAAAAACGTGTTTGACGTTATTTAAAAACGTGCTTTTATTTAATTAATTTGGGGGCATTGGTTAGTTTTAGGTACACTGGCGAATCTGAACACACAGTACTGTACTGTTCTTGCCCTCTCCAGCAAGAACCACCTTCTTAAATTATCTTAACCTTTCTTTAGTGCACTGCCACAAATTGGTGAGTGTTCTTCATTTCCAAAAAGTTGTTAGTTAGTAGTTAAAGAATGACATAAAAAAGAATACGGACAAATGAAAGAAAATGTTTGTTTTAGATAAATAGTTACTTTTCTTTTAGCTTTGCATTGAAATTGAACAAATTCTAGCACGTACCCAGTAACAATCAATCCAGCTTCTTCATGACAATAGTTTTGGTAGTTGGTTCAAATCGACAAAAAAAGAGCTATATTTGATTGACTTAGAGGTTAACATTTATTTTAAATTTATGCAAGCGTTCAGGTGAAGATTCATTTTAAAATTTATATACATTTGAGTATTCTGCCTTTAACTTGAGCTAGGGTTAATTGTGTTATTTTAGAATGGAAATTTTTTTGAAGGAAGTTTCAGAAATAAAATATAAAGTAGCAACTAATTCACAGTTGAAAGCTACACATCAATGTTCAAAACCAAGGACCTTATTATGGCTTATCTAGATAACTTCCCTTTATAACAAAAAAAACTGAGTTTCTCAAAGTTATAAACTTTCATGAAGAAATATTTATTTTTTAAAAATAAAACACATAAGTTAATACAAAAACTCAATTGTATCTTTTTCTTACAATTTATTTTCCAAAAAAAGTTGAACAAACAAAACCAACGTACACACCATTTAAACCGAATTTTGATGTGAGAGCCCTTGTAGTGGGCTCCTAAAAGGGTCTTATAAATTCGTAAGTATTTATATAAAGTTAGATGATATTAAAAGAATACATTTATACACAAGAGACATTCATTCATACTATATATATAAAATAGTGTAAATGATATGAAAGACAATAACTTATGGTTGGTAGGTGATATTGGAAAATGCGATGAGGAGTTGAGTTGTTGGGTTTAGATAATTCCATTTCCAACACTCTCTACACTCTTGTGGATGCATGGTGGTGTGTTTTTTTGGTTTTCTTCAATGTCTTTGGTTAATGATACAAGAAAACCATGCACACTCTCTTTCTCTCTCTCTCTCTCTATATATATATAACACATCTTGATTAATGAATTGTATAGCAGAGAGTGGTGAAATTGTGCAGTTGGTGCAGCTGGAGAGAGAGATGAAGAGAGAGTCTCATCCTTTGCTGAGAGGAGGAAGAAGATACAGTAGAGATCCTCTTTCTTCAGCTGAGATGGAATCACTTACAAGCATGTGTGAGGCTGTGTTTCCTCCTCTCAAGTTGGAACATTTGGACACAGCAAAACACAACTCAGAAACCAAAGCTCTGCAGTATTTCTGGAAAGCTTCAGCCTCTCAATTCTCTATTCCTCAAGAGGTACCACTCAATCACATTGTGCATGTTTCTTTGCTTATTTACTTGCTTCTTTGTTGCATTTTTACATAACAATGATATAGAAAATTAAATATTTATCTGGTTCATGGAACCATAATCAACTCCATGATTGATGTCTAGCAATAGATTGTGTGTAATTTGTTTTAATTTGAGCAAAAGGATAATGGTTTTGATGGGGGAGAAAGAGGGTTAGAAACTCACAACTAAGGCTCATAATTGATGTGTATGAAAAGAGAGAGAAAGACTTTCAATTCAAAAACTTGTGGTTATTATATGATTTGTTTTTGTTTGTCGGTGCTTTTTCCAAATTAATAACTTGAAAGTTTTATATATATATATATATATATACATTATTTTAACATTCTTGTCACATCTTCAACTTTATCCTTAGTGTTGGGTTACCTTTGAAGATTGAAGAGGAAAAACGATCTACCACTTTTTTTTTCTTGATTCACAAAATTTGATGTTGTCTAACTAACCTCTTTAAATATAAGCAAAATTGCTTAAGTTTTTGTACTAATTTAGAAAAATAATTTAAATTACTTGATTTTTTTATTAATCATTTATATAATTTTTTTAAGTTTCATTTCATTAAAACTATATATAAAAATAAAAATACTAAAAATAAATTTAAATTTAATGAAAGACATTTTAAAAACATAAGAAAAAGATAAATAACTATATATAATTATATTTTAGTTCAAAATTTATATATTTTTCTACGTATAATTCAGTTTGTAAGAAATATTATAACTATGCAATAACTTCTTACCCGTAACTTAACTATATACAAAGACAATTTAATTAACAACTAAATGAGGTATAACGAAGTTGCACTAAATCTACAAACTAATTTCAACCTTATTATATTTGTGTGATTTGAGTTGAATTTTATTTAACACATTCAATTAGAACTGAGTTATAATGAAATCATGAATTTTAAATTAGAAAAATCCAACTTAATTTTATAAATATAACAAATATATAATTTTTGTTTAATAATTTTATTAAAAATTATATTTTATTATATAAATAAATATGATTTATATATATTATAATGTTTTCACTATTTAAATATATAAAATTAGTTATTTCAATGCATTTTTTCTTAATCAATAATTATTTTTTTAATTTTTCGATTAACTCAACGCACCTAATATAATGGAATTGAATTAAGTTAGATTATTAATTAATAAATCTACCATCCAATGAAATTTAATTATTAAAATATATAAAAAGATAAATTAACTCAACATCCACCTAACCATTAACAGTACACCACTACCATTCTGGTCTTGTGTTCATTTATGATATATATAACTGTATTAAATGTTTAGAGTTTTTAATTGTTTTTTCCATAAAAAAACTTTTTCTCCTTCACTTCCTTCTTCCTCAACCACTCAATAAACAAAGCTGTTTTTTATATTTTTATTTGAAGGAGACATAAGACATCTCTTCCATGTTATAAATGGAATTAAATGATATTCGTGGTAATTACTATCATAACTTTTTATGAATCTACCAGCCTTAGGTTTCTTAGTTAATTATACTATCGTCAAACTCGTCAGGACATATTTTTTTTTTCTTTTTTTAATTGAATTGTCTGCTTTTAATATTATAATAACCTTGCGCAAATCTTTAATTTAGTTTTATTAATAATTTATTTAAAAGTTTTAAAGCACTACATACACATGGTTTTGTAGTTTGAAATTTTATCAAGAAAAGATGATAATTGTTTTTAACTCCTAGATGATGATGATGGAATAGTTATTATTACTTTTACACATTTTATCATCACTCAAATTTGAGAAAGACTTTGTTTGGAAAAACTAGTTAAAAGATGAAAACTAAAAATAATAATTCCTTTGTAAAATGCATGTAAGAACAAAACAATAATAAAGAAAAAAATTACTTATATATTTATAGGTTTAATTAATTATTAAGCTCATTCTCTTGTTCATATTATTTTACTTTTTTATCTATACAAATTTTATGTTTTAATTTTCAAAAATTTAACTTTTATTTAAATTATATATATATATATATATAAATTAATTTTATTATGCTTAATTTATCTTTTTTTCTATTATTTATATGGTTTTATTGTTGACAGCGTACTTGGCAACTGGGCAAATATAAATGCTGCTTAGAATGTTGTTGAAATATTAATATATATATATATATATATATAATTTTATAAATTATATCAACAACTTAAAAAAATCAATTTAAACATTTCAAAATGTTTAAAATCTACAAAAGAATTTTAAACTCAAGTGGATATAAATAAAGAAGATCAAAGAAACATTTTTTAAAAATTGTTTCTTTTAAGCACGTTACGTCAAGGTATAAAAGCGACTCATTCTAAATACTTTTATATTAGAATAATTTTATTGTAAAAATAACTATATATTCAAAATTGATTTCATAGTTACAAAATCCTCTTTTAATAAATTATTGTGCTTAAATTCAAAAATTATGAGATAGAAGTTTTATTACAGTTTTATTTTTAAAAGATATTTTAATAGATTAAGAAAGAAATATATAGTTAAACTGATCTTAATCTTAATTATATTTAAATAATTTTATTGTAAAAATAATTATATATTCAAAATTGATTTCATAGTTACAAAATCTTTTTTTAAAAAATTATTTCTTAAATTCAAAAATTATGAATTAGATATTTTATTACAGTTTTGTCTTTAAAAAATATTTTAATAGATTAAGAAATAAATATATATTTAAACTGACCTTAATCTTAATTTCTAAACTATGTGAGATTATATTATATATTTTTAATTCATAATTAAATGAAAAGATTTTTTACATAAAATTATATGTGGACAAATATTTATTAAATTCAATATTATTTGTTATCTTATTCTTAAAGATTAATATGAAAGTAATATATATTTTTCAAAATGTAGTCAAATATGAATTACTTGATTAAACTTTTAATTTTATTTAATTTGACATAAATAATTGAATAGTTGAATTAACAAAATTCTTTTTTTATTGCTAGTTATTTTGTTTACTTATATAGATATATAATAGGAATCTAAAATGTGAAATGTGTGTGTACATGAGTAACATTAGTTTTATTAATTAGAATCTTAAATGTGAAATGTGCACAGACGGCAGAGATACTGGTAAAAAGAGCTCTGAAAGAAGCATTGATATTTGTGAGATTGATCCTATGGATGCTGTCAACAAGGTTGGGCACTTTGTTGCTATGTGGGACTCTCTGTCTGAGTAAGAAATGGCCTTTCATCCACAACTTCTCAAATATTTCTTTGGAAAACAGAGAAAAGGTTCTGCAGAAATGGTTTAAGCATCGCTTCCTCACACCTATTAGACTTGCATTCCTTTACGTCAAAGCTCTGTGCCTCTTTGTTTTCTTCTCTCAGGTCTGCCACTTTCTTAATTCACAACTTCTCATTCATCATCATATCTCTTCCCTCTGTGTTACTAATTGTGTGAGACATGGAATATTCCCTTGTGTGCAGTGTGATGAGAAGGGTCAAAACCCAGCATGGGAAGCTATAGGATATAAGGTTGACAGGGATGGGATCCCAAGCAAGGATCAAAAAGAAAGGCCTCTTGAAAAGGGGATAGTGGAAGCTAGGAATGAGACTGATTGGAGCCTGCCCAAGTCTCTTGCTGAGAAAGGTCTTGAAGTTTCTGAAGATGCTGAAAACAATGTCCTTGGAATAAAGTGTGATGCGGTAATTGTTGGGTCTGGTTGTGGGGGAGGAGTTGCAGCTGCTATTCTAGCAAGTTCGGGCTTCAAGGTGCTTGTTCTTGAGAAGGGTAACTACTATACCTCCAGTGATTATTCTTCTCTAGAGGGGCCTTCTTTGAATGAGCTTTATGAATTAGGAGGAACTTTTGCATCCTGGGATGGGAAAATAGGGATTCTGGCAGGGTCAACGGTAGGTGGTGGTTCTGCTGTTAATTGGGCAGCATCTATTAGAACACCGGATAGTGTGCTTAAGGAATGGGGAAAAGAACACAAATTGTCACTGTTTTCGAATCATGAATATCTTTCTGCCATGGACGCGGTGTGCAAAAGGATTGGTGTAACCGACAAGTGTGTGGAGGAAGGGCTCCAAAATCAAGTTCTAAGAAAAGGTTGTAAGAATCTGGGTCTTCAAGTTGATTACGTGCCAAGAAACTCATCAGAACGACATTACTGTGGGTCTTGCAACTATGGTTGTACAAGAGGAGAAAAACAAGGAACAGAAGTTACATGGCTTGTTGATGCTGTGGATCATGATGCAGTGATACTAACAGGAACCAAAGCTGAAAGATTTATATTGGGAAACAACAAGGGAGGGAGAGTGAGAAAAAAGAAATGCTTAGGAGTGATGGCCAATGTTTTAACAAACAACGTCACTTGGAGACTGAAAGTTGAGGCCAAAGTCACAGTTTCGGCCTGTGGGGCTCTTTTGACGCCTCCTTTAATGATCTCCAGTGGATTGAAGAACAAGCACATTGGAAGGAATCTTCATATGCATCCAGTGCTAATGTCCTGGGGGTATTTTCCAGACTCAAATTCTGATCTCAAGGGTAAATGCTATGAGGGGGGGATCATAACTTCTGTCCATAAGGTGGTATCAGAGGACTCCAATGTAAAAGCTATAGTTGAAACGCCAGCACTGGGGCCAGCAGCGTTATCTATACTGGTTCCTTGGGTGTCTGGATCTGACTTCAAAGAAAGAATGCTGAAATATTCACGGACTGTTCATCTGATCACAATTATCAGGGACAAGGGTTGTGGAGTAGTTAGGAGTGAGGGTAGAGTGCACTATGAGTTAGATGAATCGGACAAAGAGAATATGAAGGATGGAGTGAAGCAGGCACTGAGGATTCTTATAGCAGCAGGAGCAGTTGAGGTAGGTACTCATAGAAGTGACGGACAGAGAATAGAATGTAACGGGAATAATGAAAAGGAATTGGAGAGGTTTGTGGAATCCATATATGCAACAGGAGGGTCAATGTCACAAGAAGAAAAATGGAGTATATATAGTTCGGCACACCAGATGGGGAGTTGTAGAATGGGGATGAGTGAAAAGGAAGGTGCAGTGGATGAAAATGGGATGAGTTGGGAAGCAGAAGGCTTATTTGTGTGTGATGCTAGTTTGCTGCCAACTGCAATTGGTGTTAATCCCATGATAACCATACAATCTACGGCATATTGTGTTGCCAGGAGAATTGCAGCCTTTATGGGAACAGAATAAAGTTTCTTTCTTTCTTGTTCTTTTCTATACGAACTAGTTATGCTTCCACTACATACTAGAATAGTTGCATAGGTTGTTTGGAAATTTGCACGAACATGTATGTGATTAGTAACATTATAATCATTTTCCATTTTTTGAGTTTACATTCTTGAATCACTTCTGAGAATGTCACTCATTCGTTTTAGACTGTCAATTTTCGATGTGGCATTTGAAACAAGGAACTTTTCACACGGATACAAAGAGTTGGATATGGTTAATATCTGAGACACTACGAACCTCTATATATAGAATACTGGTTAATAACTTAAAGAGATTTTTTTTTTTTTTGAAAATAATATAAAAACACATGAAAAATCATAAAAAGAATCTATCTTTTTCATGTTTCGATAAAAAAAAAAAAAAATCTCTTTTTAATTCCTTAATTAGTATTTATAAGACATTGGTTAACCTTCACCATATCTAAATACAAGACAGTGGACGACCCACATGTGTATGTAGCGACACGTATCAGCCTCTTCTGCTTCCATCTTCTAACACCAATGAATCACAATTCGTAACGGTAATAACGGTTGCATCTTCTTCTCTACAATGAAACCTTTCATTGTCTGCTTCTCTCAAAAACACCTTCTACTAACCATCCGTTTGTGCCTCTATCGGTACATCACATTCCTTTGTGTTACAACAAAATCAAACATATTCTACTGCAAATAAAATGCTATTCATTTAACGTAGGTTTTACAAAATAACAGAGAAGACAGATTGATTTTGGGAAGCTTGCTCCACCTATCTCACCGAATTTTATTATTGTTGGAGACAGGAAGAGTAGAGAGAATGCGATCTACGTGGTTCTTACATAATCTTCCCAAGTATGCCTTTTTGTTTATTGCTTTAATATGTATTTTAATCACTAATAGCTATTTCCAGTTTCTATTGGTAGGATTTTGAGGTTTTTGTATTGTGGGGTTGATTGTATTTTGGCATGTTGATGTTGCCTCATGATTTTGCAGGGATTTGTGAGCTCTGTAGATAATTCGGTATACAGATAATCCAGCTGTAGAGGAAAATGTCTAGCTTCTGGGGTCCGGTCACATCATCTACAGATTGCTGTGAAAAGAATTATGAATATTCATCTTATATTGCAGAATTTTATAACACAATATCCACTATTCCAACCATTCTGTTGGCTCTTATCGGTCTTATAAATGCTTATAGAGAACGGTTCGAGAAAAGATTTTGTGTTCTTTATGTAACAATTATGGCACTTTCCATTGGAAGCATGTTGCACCATGCCACGCTACAGCGTGTGTAAGTATTGAACTCTATCATTCTTTTATATAAATTTTTGGTTGGTGATTTTTACTTTTTCATATTGTTTTTGAGTTATTCTGCGTCATACAAAATGAGTTTGGCATTTTGCATAGATGATTGTTGAATATTTACAGAATTCTTATTTAAGGTGATTGGAAGGACCACATCATATTCATACATCAGCCTCATTTCAACAATTGGCACTGCTTTTTCTGGCTCAGAAAGATCAATTTATTCATTTTCTACCCTTTAATGAATAATATCCTATCTAATGCAGCTAGGGTATACCATAATGCAAGCAAGTCACATATGCATTTAAATTAGCAGGCTAGTTCTTTTGTCATTGCATCCAAGTTTTTCCTTCAATTTCTAGTGTTTCCATATGTTACATGACATTATTTTATCTTATTTTTGCCAGTGGGAGAAAGTGTTTTCTTTTCTAGTGGGTTAGGAGAGATCAATATGATATTATACCATGAGTGTTTATTGTTGAACTAGTTCCCATCATTGGGAGTTGGAAAATTTTCTGGTTTTGGTTAATGTATATTCTGGGACTGTTGAGTGGTAATTAGGTGAAAAAAGGTTTAAAAGTTTAAAACAGGTTCTAAGTGAGGTTGTATTGTTTGGTTTGCGACTTGTAACTAGCATGGTTAATATAGAAGGCCAGTATGATGTATTGTAAATTTAGTGGTGATATGTGTTTGTTTTGTTTTGGGTGAGTATTTATTCATTGTGGAGTTGTTGCACTTTGATTTAGGCAACAACAGAGCGATGAAACTCCTATGATGTGGGAGATTCTGCTATACATGTACATCTTGTATTCCCCGGATTGGCACTACCCTCGTACAATGCCCATCTTCATATTTTTGTATGGTGTTATTTTTGCCATTGTCCATTCAGTGGTCCGTTTTGGAATTGGCTTCAAAGTCCATTATGTCATTTTGTGTCTCCTCTGCAGTCCAAGAATGTACAAGTATTACATTTATACTGATTGTGTGTCTGCAAAGAGTCTGGGAAAACTATATGTAGTTACTCTTCTATTGGGAGGTTTGTGTTGGTTATGCGATCACCTTTTCTGCAAGGAGATTTCTCGTTGGCCAATTAATCCACAAGGTCATGCTTTGTGGCATCTCTTCATGGGTTTCAATTACTACTTTGCAAACACATTCTTGATGTTTTGTCGTGCTCAACAACTTGCCTGGTCTCCAAAAGTTGTCCGTTTAATGGGTGTCTTGCCCTATGTGAAGATTGAGAAGCCAAAACGACTGTAAGAGAAAATAATACAAGATCAAAAAGTTTCAGTGATCATACATTTGGATAAAGAGAAGTTAGCTATCCATGTTCTTGGCCCTTTTTTTGTTTGCTTAGAGTGGTTTACATCATGATTTATTTGTTTTTCGATATTCTGTTCTAAACCTAGGACAATGTACCATATTTGTACCATGCTTGATTCAGCCCGACAAAACTACATTAATGACAAACCAGAAATTTTGCAATATTGGTTGTTATTGGATTCAGTTGAATCACCCTACATATTATAGTAAAATTTTGTTTAACCCTTTCTAGGTGATGTACTATGCTATTTTTGTGGAGCATTAAACGTCAAACTCATCTGATGCTTTGATGCTGCTTTAAAATTCGTTAGAATCAGTTTACTGATAAAAGGTTTGAATAGTTTGATGCAACTAAACCAATTTTTTAAAACTAGCCTGGTTTTTCAACCGGAGAAGCTATTTTATTCATGGTTCAATAGTTGAAGTGTAATTTAATCAGGACTAAATTGGTATCAATAAAATTATTATAATAATTAAATAATTTTAAAAATATAATATCATAATTGTGATTTTAGAAACTAAATTAAAACATAAATTTAAGGTTTTTAACATTTAAAATACATGTAAAAATTAAACTATTCAAACACGGTGCTGGGACTTGTGTATTGTCTCGTACCTGGGTGTAGCCAAACTCGTGTGTAGTTATCTTATGGATTTAATCTCTATAAATGATATGGGTCACCTATTTGATAGTGATAAGATTGGATTCAAACAATTTTGGTCTTAAGTTACTATATATGTAATACTTCTTATTCCCACACTTGGGCGGCATAAGCACCATAATTACCCCTTAGATGATTGTATTAGTAACCTATCAGGCGACAACCATCATGCACTACTCTCGGGAGAAAAGAATTGAGACCGAAATAGTAGCAAGTGATTCCGCAAATATTGGAGTCCAGACCTTTCGGTGTTCTTTTTGGTGCTCGGTACTTGAATAATCGATTTGTCCTAGCTTAAAGTGACTTAAAACATGAAACCAGAACAATTACCTATTCATAACTAATGGAGGCTTTTGTTCCAACTGTAACAGTACTGATAGTTGAGTCACAAATCGACATACCAGAGAATTAACCAAATTTGCACTCTGTTAAGGAATCCGAGGCATGCCAAAACCGTACTAATTGTCAACAAAATAAAAACAAAAGAGTACCATAGAAATGGAAAACAATTTATATCCTATCATATAGTTGGTGCAACATTTGATAGTAGAACAAAATAAATTGTCGATCGCATTAAATATTATTATCAAACGTGATTCAAACTACATTTAAGGTAATTGAAAAATATTAACACCCCTCACCTCCAGGAATTAAATACAGCACAGGCGTTCATTTTCAGCCATTGGCCATGTGAATTATTCATATTTGAGATCATGAGTGAACGGTAGCTGTTCATGCAAAGCCATCAATTAACTATTCAACTAGAGCCAGAAAAACAGAATGGAACTAACGGTAAACATACACTATGCACATCTCGACAGCTTCCGGACCTTTGATTCGTTTCACTCAAAAAGATAGGAAACGCTTGTACAGATGTATGCAAAGGAATACAATAGAAGGTGAGAACAAATACACCTCGCCATGAATCTAAGATTTCCTTGGAATCCCCTGTTGTAAAATTTCTCCAAGCCTCCAATATAGAGCTTCTTGTTCATCGAACGATAGGTTGATCAATATCTGAAACGACCAGCGGTAGTTCCATAAATTAAACATAATATGTTAATTGATAGAAATACAAAATATACATTGTAAAATAAACATAATACCTGGTCCAAAATCATTTCAACCGAGAGACTTTGTTGCACAACGAAGGACTGATGATATATATATGCAAACACGGCCATAACCATCTACAGCAAGACAAATTGGTCAAATTTAGCTCGTCACATGCATAATAGCTTGGTACTAGGAAGCTTTTAACTTCCAATGCTAGCCCCTCAGCCAAAGGAATGAACAGGACTAAAGATACGAATAGTATACACGCAGCAGAATGGAAAAGTGAGTGAAAAGTTAGTAAGTTGTTAGGGAGGGGCAAATTTTGGCCGGTTATAATTATTCGATTGGCACCAAAAATATATATGAATAAACATACTTTCGCATAAAATACCCATTACCACTTTCACAAATATATTAAATCAGGCCAGGACCTAAGCAGTATGCAGTTGACATTCATACTCACTAAGACTGGACCACCAAAACTTCTACCAATTACACGTCTTGATTTGTCACTCAAAATCCCTTCTTGAGTTCATTAACTTCACACTTATCTTGTCTGAGAGAAATTTCATAATTTTTAAGACATTCAAATACATTGAATTTGAATTGATTTCATTTCAAAATGTAAAAGACAATGCAAATTTATTAATTTAATTCAAATTGTTAATATTGGATGAGATAATTCAAATTGTTAATATTGGATATTGGATGAGACAATTCAAATTTATAAAATTTTAATTTTCTCATTTTGGATAAATTATTTACCACCAAATGCAAAAAGTTATTTAAATATTAAATAATTGTTAATAATTCAAAAATATCAATATTGATAACTTTATTTAGTAAATCTTGGTTGATGTTATTTCTTAGTTAAAGTTCATCAAAGATTTTTTTAATAGCTCAAATATTTATTAAATAAATTTTAATAAAAAATAAAAATTAAAGCAAAGAAACTTTATATTGTCAATAATTCAATGTCAGAAGAACACACATCTTCTCTTCAACACTAAATAGAAAATTATCATTGTATCAAATTTTAAAGTAGAGTATTAAATAAACAAAAAGTGCTTTAGTAATTTAAAACGGAGACATGACAAATATATATATATATATATATATCACACCCCTATTTGGGCAAAAAACATTAGTTTATGTAATATGATGATTAAAAGTTGCCCACAGAGACAAAAAACATAAAATCCCAAGTAGTTAAAAATTATTTATTTAAAATCATTTTCGAGATTGAAACATCAAAATAGTCTACCTGGCAATCCATTCTGTCAGTAATTCCACCGTGTCCTGGAATACTATCACCAAAATCCTGCAAAATTAGGAACACAGGGCCAGTTTGTTTATGCTAGATCAAAATGGCTGATATTTGCTGACTTCCATGCCAGAAAAACAATTGCATACCTTTATTTTAAAAGCCCTTTTAAAGCCACTAGCAAAGAAACCTCCAAAAGGTGCAATAATAGAAGCAAACAAGCCAAAACATAAAGCATGCCATTGAACTGGTAGGATTGATACCTCCTTCCAAGGAAACTGTATAGAACAACAAGTCGCAAGTTATGATTTTTAGATATTCCAAGAATCTGGATTAGCAACTCATGATTACAGAATAGTCACATTTTATACACTGAAATGTAATATCGAAATAGAAAATCTAACAGAGTGGTTGATAGAAAATTTTATTTTCTAATCCTATTAAGAACAGATATGTTTTGTAGTGGCAACTATTGACGTGTTTGGATAAACAACTAAACCACACGCTTGTTGAATAAGTGTTCATTACATAAAAAGCTCAAGGGCCTGTTAGGTTGAAATATTCCTAAAGTACTTTTAAGAGAAAAAAATAAGAAAAATCAAATAAGGTTCTCCATAAATGAAAACTAGCTCATGCATAAACTAATATATAAAAGCTCTCTCATTTAACTTCTCCAGAAAATTAGAATTTTAATTTATTCTAAGCTAGTTTTTACTTATGAAAAACTTTATTTCATATTTTTCTTATTTTCTTCTTCTAGAAGTACTTAAAAGAAGCATACCCAAACAGGCCTTAAGGGATTATATGGAAATCAAAGAGGGACAGGGCACTCAAGCTCGCTTAGGCTGTTCCATAATCTATTCTGTAAAACTTTCTGAAATAAACTGAAAATAACTTACTGCAGGTCATAAGCTCTTTTTATAGGTTTACAACAAGTATTTATTTCATAAGATAAGACCACATAAGCTCTTCCAAATATCCCTTTTATCCAAGAACAATGAAGGTTAAAATGAAATATCCAAATCTGGATTTCTTTATATTCATGCTAAAAATTTGCCTAGTTAATGTCCTAATGACTGGGCCAATTTGAGTGAGTCATTGCCCGACATTGAGTTAATTGTCTTCAACCTTATCAGTAATTCTCACATTCTATATTTTTCAAGTTTTTTATTCTCTAAGTAAAGTTTGAGGATTTATTTTGTTATTTGAGGCATCCAAATTGTGTTTTTGGTGAATATTTTTACCAATATGGCCATGCACACTTACATTGTCATGTAGATAGTGATGCAGGTCGTAAGATACAAAATTAAGCAGAATTTCAAGGGCTTACCCAATGAGGGATCCATCCTGGTAAGGAGTAGGATTCTGGCTTAAACAGAGGACCAGGATCACAGTGAAGCCAACCAGTTGACAAATCCTGCATATTATTACCAACGAGATGTGAGCGTTGGTCAGTTTGTTGTTGAATAATAATGCTTCACAATATATAAGTTAGTCATGGTATGTATTACACAGCTACCTTCCTTGGACACGTTAGCCACTGAGAATGACCCATGATGTCAGCAAGCTACAAAATCAGTTTTCAAAGATAATATTAGCATCCAGCTCATAACAACTTTATTGATGTATAAACCCTCAAGCAAGAACGTAATTGCCACAAATGATGATTCTGACCAAGCATTTGGACAGTTTATTTAGGCTGTTGCAACCAATTAATAATGCTATAATTAGAGGAATATAAAGCATCGATAAATGACTCAGGTTCAGTGACAAGTGACAACCCCCCTCCCAAAAAATATCCCAACATATACGGTCATTAACAAACTGAAATTGTGCTCACCATAAATGCAGAGATGATGGTGGTAACGGATGCCCCAATAAAACCCTCCCAGGTTTTCTTTGGAGATAACTTAATCAAAGGGGTTTTTCCAAAGAAGAAACCAAAGATATAAGCAGCAATATCATTAATGACAATAAGTGTTGCTGGGAGAAGAAACCTGTACAGTAGTCCAAATGATAAAGAAAACAAGCAAGGCATCAACATCAATACAATGAGGGCAGAATATGTCTTATTCCTATAATAGCAGTGATCAAACATTAAAAAAAATGTGTGAACAAAGTGATTCTATGGAAGCACATAGATATACGCATAAAATCAGTTTAACGCATACCAGTTTAAGATATCATCATAAACAGTACAGTTTTTTATTGGGGAAAAGAGTTAAAATAATACCCTTCGTAATCAACCCAAGCAAAAACAAATGGGAATATACTTTAAAAATCAGCCCCCTGCATTTTGAAAAGTTGGCAATCGATCTTGTTTTACAGCTTTATTGTCTCTCTTATAGGCCCCTTTGATGAGAATATAATTATTTGGTCACCACCCTAATATTTTACCCATCTTTTCTATCCTAAGGTCTTGATTCGACCATTTGGGCAAGACCAGATAACCTGTGCAATTCAGCCAACAAACCCACAAATTATGAAATTCGTTAAACAATTCCTTAAGGTGATTGTTTTGGCATCAACTACCAGAAAAAAAACATTTAAAAAAAAAAATAGGCAAAAAAGTGACCACAAAAATGAGGAATAGCATCATGAAGAATAATATGATTTCATGCAAACGAGAATCCTCAAAAAGTGGTGAAAATTTTTAGCATAGCGATTAATTAATCATCATTTCCTTTTATAAGGTTATATTACCAGAAAATCCCTTCAAAAATGCTAGCCACAGTGAAGGAGGACTGGCCAAATACAACAATTAGAATCATATGTGTCCAAGCATACTGGCCAAATTGGTACTTATACATCTTCTTCTTCAATGTGAGAATGAACCACATAAATCCTGCATTCAATCAATAAAAAGTGCATAAGCAAAGTATTCGCTCCCCCTAGAATTTTGAAGAATGGCCAGTAAGATCATAAATGTAAATAACTCTCTTAATGTTTGCCAGGAATCTAATAGAGACATTGCAGAAGCACTGCCTAATGAACATTATAAGGTAAAGTAAGTTACCTGCAATGTACAGGGCGTAGCAGATAACCGTATGATACTTAATAAGACTGCTCACTAGCCGATATAAAACCATGTCTGAAGTTACAGTGTTAACCAGGCGTTGACTCAGAATACGTCCATAAACAAATAACATTGCAGTGAAGAAAAAATGCCTGAAAGAATATAAGTGAATGAAAAACGTCACTAAATGAATTTTTTTAAAATGTCCTGTCCATTTAGCTACTAAGTCATCATAAAAAGAATGATTGTACTGCTATGTGAGTAACAATTTTTACGAACATACCAGTTTAATAGCCTAAATCCAGGCAGCTGCCTATCTTCATGAGCTCTCCTGAGTAGATTGAAAAGCTCCCTTGCCATGAAGATTTGAATAACCACCACCATTGCAGTGATGTAGAGATGACCCATATATATGATCAACACAAAGCCGCCAATCATCCATACTGATGAATATGCTCGAATTAGCATGGACTTATATTTGCTTTTGTCGTTAACAAGTAACTGGGTCCCATTTGCTTTGCTAACTTCCGGAATAACCTTAGATAAAGGCATCATAAAATTAACTTCAAATAGTATACAGAAAATCTTCTAGAATGATACTGCGAGGATTTAGTTCTCATGTCGTGTCATTGAAACTTATTACATCAAATTCATCTATTGAGACAGCAACATTAAGAAAGAACAAAATAGTAATAATAAAAAAACAGAAAATTTAAAAAAGAAAATAAATTAGAATTTAACCATGCTTCCAATTATTTGTTGTCCATAATTAGATACTTTTGACACTTTTTCATTCTCTCTTCAAATTTCAAGATGACACAGAGTAAGTTAAATCAATTTCTACATGAAATCTACTAATACAAAATGTTTTTTAACAGAGAAAAGGAAAAGATGAGTAAGTGATAAATCAAACTTTAACTAACTAACCTCATTTGAGCGTTTTCGGTGCCTAATCCGACCACTTGTGGTTGATGGGGCAGTGGTGCTAGTATCCCTCTGCATTGGTCTTCAATCAAATTTCACCCTATTGGAAGACAATGTGAACAGCACATGCGTAGCCAGAAAGTAGACACCTGTAAAAGTAAAAAAGATGAAATATACTCCTTTATATATATGAAGCATAACTTATTAGATATGATTCAATTTGTAGACCTTCCAAGCAAAAAAACTTGAACAAATCAGCTTCAAGCTTGGAAGATAAAAAGAGCATGACATATATGAAGGTAACTAACTGTAGACATAAATTTTGAGCAGGGAAGTTTAGCTAAATAAACTTTTCCAGTGATTGAAGTTTTTTTAGTTCAATCCAATAGAGATCTTTATAGTTCACCATAACCATATCATCCACAGCCGTTTGAGTACTGTGATATTTACTCATCACTAAGTATCATTCACCAGTTGGAATAATAATCATCTGTTTCAACATTAGGATACCTACATGATCTTCTCACAGCAAAGGATATCAATTATTTACCATTATTTAGCCATTTTAGCTTTTATAAAAAAAAAAGTACAGATGACGAGTCTTATTCATATGCTTTATGTAATATGAACCAAATATCCGATAAACTACTTCTGGAATCATAAAACATAATTTAAAATGCAATAAATGCTTAATATGTGCAACCTTTTATTTTAAAAGTACCGTTACCACAGAAAAATCCATCAACACTTTTTTGTTTCACTCACCCAAGCTCAGTAAGAAAAATCAAACACAAACATAACTTTAAGCTCTAACCGCAAAAGCCAATCAATATTAACTTCAATAAGAAATACATGTAGAGTCCCATATCTATCAATTTTTTTTTTTTTTTGGAATCACTGGGGGCACAACAACTGCTCAATCTATTAATTCATGACTTATGACTAAATACAAACGTAGAGGCACAGTTGAAGAGAATGGCAGTAGTAGTGGACTAGCAGTCAATTGGTATTATCCAGGGAAATGTTGCAAGAACGAAATCAGAAATCGATGCCAAACCCGACCCAGGAGTGTTCCTACAACTTCTTAATTTTCAGGAATCCCACATTTTCAACAAGTAACGAACCCTAACTACACAGTCCACTGTCTATTGAATAAAACACATTCTCACACAACCCTCCCTATAGAAAAGGAGCACTCGCAGTAACCCTACATCACTATTCCACACTCTCGAACAAAGTCAATGTATTCCCTTACTCTGTTCATAACTACTCTGCTCTCTACAAAACCGTTAATTACACCAAGCCAAAAACACGCAAAAGAGTTTCCACAAAAAACAAATGCGCACAACTCAAACTTCCTCTTTAATTTTTCAAGGCAGGAAACAAAGCAAAACGACGAATCTCGAACATGATACATGAGAAGAGCTTCAGATTCAACATCAGAGACAGTTCCTTGACGTTGAATCGTATCTCAGAGCAAAAGAAATCAGACGAAAATGAAAACTAAACAGGAATAAGCACATAAACATGTATAAGCGAGCGATAGTGAGATGGCAAACGCACGAAACCTGGTTTCGGTTGTGGTGATGCTGAGAGACAAAAACGACGACGGAGAGAGTGAAATGAAGAAGACGAAGAAAGGAATAGCTATAGAAGGTGAGAATAGAATATCAGAAACGCAAAGCAAAGCGCGCACACAAACACCGTAGCGGTGAAGTCTTTTTCGTTTATTCGAAAGTAGAAAACGAGAAGTTCTTTCTTGCCAAAGCACAGCTCATACAGGAGAAGAGTATCATTATTGTGACGGATTCTTTTTTATTTTTAATACTTTTTTATTATTATGCTATATTCTTTCTTCTTCTTCTTTTACAACAAATAATAATAATTTTTTTTTTTTTTTCTGGTTCAGTTTTGCTTGGCTCTTGAAGAATCTTTTCTAGAAGGAGGTCAAATTAGGATGGAGACTTGAGAGGAGAGACTCAGGATTCGTAGGAACTTTCGAAATTTTCTATAATTGCGTAAAATATTTTTAAAGATATAATTAATCATAATTACGATGTAATCAATTATAATTACAGTATAACGGAGCATGTTATATAGGTTTTACTTTTATTATAAAAAATATAATAGATTCTTGTCATAGACTCTAGTGTTTTTTTTTTTTTTAGTTTTACAATAACTTTATAATAAATAATGAATAATTTTTTTTATACTATTAATAAAAAAATCATTTCAATAAATTAATTTTCCACTCTTATTAATTATTTATCTTTTTTAATTTTACTTTTTTTCTTCTGTGTCAAATGAGGATTGTTGCTTCATTCTTCCTTATTTTCCTCTTCAAAAATATCACATTTTTCTTATTTATTACATTTTTAATTATTTATAAATTCTCAACAACTTTTCTTTACTTGTGGTCAACCCTAACATAGTGCTTTATAGGCATAAATCTTCGCTTTATTATGTTGATAAAGTATTAGATTTTTTTCAAGAGTAATTATCTTTTCGTGGTGAATTTCAGATGATAATTTTGAAGGATCTAGTTATACTTCATTTAGACAGAACATCAATTCTAATCTATAACAATAATCATGTCATTGTTCTCAAAAATAAATTTACACACCGTCTTCCAAAATTTCTTGTCTTTTGTAATAATCTAATTTTGACAAGGCTTTCATAAGACCTTCTCTAGTTATTTTTTTATTATTATTTTCCCGTCAAATTTACTCTTAACATTAAATCCTATAAATTCTTCTTTTTTTTAGTCCTTGGAACAAATAGTTTATTCTTCGACAAACAAAAGGTTTCTTCAAAGTCATCTACAGAATTTCAGCGTTCTTAGTTGTAGTTCCAAATTAAGAGTTAGGGTTTCAAAATTGTCATAAATTTTATTATTTTTGGAATAATTATGGATTTGACAAGTCCTATCCAGTGAAATTATTCTTAAAATTAGATGGAGAGGTTTTGGTAATGCATTTTTAAAGCTAATGTACCAAGAATATCTACCATTCAACTCCAAAAGGATTTATACCCAAAATTGTTGCTAACTAAAGTAATTAAAGGGCCTAGTAAAAAAATTTGTCTCTAAGAATACTCAATCCTAGAGTCTTTATAATAATGAAAATTGATACCTTTGAATTAAGATTAAGAGGTATTTTGAAATCAAAAGTAGACAATTCCAGAAAAGAAATTATTAGATACTATTATTGGACTTGGAGTAAGACTCAAATGAAATATAATACTATTAAGAAATGTTTTTTCTACAATATTATGCATTACTAAATTACAAAACAATTTAATAAATAAAGAATTCTTTTAAGAACTTATTGTGAATCAAGAAAATAAATTTTAGAAAACAATCTCTCTCATTGAGAAAGAAATATTTCCAACATTTTGTCCCGTACCTTTAATTAATTTTGATTACCAAGAAATTGTAGAATCCTTCTCGAACAAAACCCTGAATATTCTTGGTTAATCAGTTTTAAAAAATCATTACCAAATAGCCTTTCTTTCTACCTAGTATCAAGAATAATTTTATTGGATATGACTAATCAAAGTTATAATTTCTCGAAAAAAATAATAATAAAATACTATGATGATTTCAAAGTTCTAATTTTTATTTCGGAACTACTTAAAAAATCAATTTCTGCTCTTAGCATGTGAGTGAACAAGTTATGTCAATATACATCTGAATTCTATTATAACACAATCTCATTTTAAAAAGCCTTATATGAGCATCAAAGTGTTTAGTACATTGAATACTTTGACAAAAATTTTCAATTATGGAAAAAACCCTATAAGAAAAGAAGAATTTAGAGGATTTTAGGTTAAAATAACTTTTGATCGAAAATTTTAAGAGTAAATTTAGGAAAAGTCTTATAAAAGTATCCCCTAGATTGTCAATGTAGAATGAAAATGATATTTATTTAAAAAGTAATTATAATTGTTTTTAAATCTATATTAAATATGATTATATTCTTCATAATTATGTTATATATTATCATCTATAATTTGTTAGGTATTAAGATAACAATAAAAAAAAGTCACAACTAAAATACTAGATTAAAAAAAATAGACAATAAACAATAAACAATAATATAATTTTATTAAAAAAAAAAGAAAATTGCATACTTTTCATTCTAATTTCTAAGATTAAAAAATAACACCTTCTTTTAAAAATAAGAAAAATAATTACGAGGAAAATCTTAAAAAGAGAAACTAATTTTCTCTCTTAATTTTTCTCTTAAGCACTAAAGCATTAAAAAAAATAAAAGGAAAAGAATTTGTTTTGTATTCATATGAAAATATTATAATCTTTTTATGTATGAAAAGTAAACACCACGATAAATTCTCCTTGATATGAGACTTCTCTCCTCTCTCACTTGAAGATTTTGATTAAATTAATCAAATCATCACATCTTATTTTATTCTTTGTCATCATGTTGCTTATTTTTCTGATAGGTCGCTTATTTTTCTGATAGGTCGCAGTAGGATTGAACTCATAAAATTGTCAATATTAATCGATTTTGTCACATCATTTGTTATTTTTTCACTAATATGAACAAAGTAGAAGTAAATACTTATGTGTTTTATCCTAGAAAGATTCCTTATAATGTGCAAGACACTTTTACTATCACAACATACAACAAGTTTTTGTTTCTAATGCTTAAGTTTCTCCATCAACCTTTGAATACAAGTTTTAGTAGTTGTCATGTACTCAACTACTGTATTAGACAAAGATACAACATCCTGCAACTTGGATAACTAACTTATTATCACTCATACAAGTGTAAACATATAGCCAATAATATATTTTCTTTTATCAAGACCATCAACAAAATGTGAATCAATATAGTCTTTGACAATTAATTTTGAGACTCTGAAACATAATGCAACACCTAAGGTTTCTTTGATGTATCTAAGGATCCTCTTAATAGCACTCAAATGCTCTCCACCTAGATTTGCCATGAATTTACTAATCACTCCCATTACTTGTGCAATGTTTAGTCTTGTACAAATCATAGCGTACATAATGATGGAAGATCCCTTAAGAGATCAACCACTAAAGTCATGGCCAGAAGAATATAAGAAGAATGAGACTCAGCTGACCTTAGCAAGGCCAACTCCAATCATCATAAGCGAGGCTTTAATTTATAAATATTTTGTAAAGTACAATAGGATATGTCAAGCCTTGTATTCGAGCCAAGTAATGTAAGATTTTGGATTTTTATTTGAATACTGGGTAATTTAGGGTTAGATTAGGGTCAGAATAACTTGGCTAGGGTTTCAATTGGGCCTCTAAAGCCTAAGAGAAACCTAAGGCCGATTCTAGAAAGGAAAAGGCAATGAAAGAAGCATTTTGAGAACATGCTCAAATGTGGAAAGCATGAGTGAACACTTGATCCACTTTATGCGTCCGTTTTCAAGGGATTCAAATTTGAATTTCCCTCTTCTTTTCTCCTCTAAATGGCCGACTAAAAATGTTATAAATAGGACTCTTGAGGCATTTTAAAAAAACACTTATGAATGAGTGAGAAATTGCTACCAAAATTCGGCCTCTACTTGTTCTTGAGTCTTCATTAGGATAGTCTCCTAATTAGACTAAACCCCAGCCTCATTCCTAGAAGAGTTAGGCTGACCTCTCCTCTAGAAATCTCTCCTTCAATTCCACTTCAAACATTGAGAGTTCCTCCCCCATCTTATTAGCTTCCACCATTCCAAATCAACATTCCACCATTTAATCTTCAAGCTAGAAGATGAAGTTCATCATTTGGTATCATGAGCTACGGTTCAACAAGAGCTAAGTAGCTTCTTCTTCTAGTTTTCTATGCTCTTTCTACATTGTTTTGCTTTCCTTGAGTTGTTTCCACCGATTATTTTGTGTTATTTGTCTTTACATTCAATTCAAATATCTTATTCATCTTGAACCTTCCATGTTTGCTTTCTAATATTATATGAGTTCATTTGCATGTGCTTTTATATTTTTTTAGTACTTTTTCATTTTGATTGGTTCAATTTGTCTAAAACTTCAGTCATTTTGTTTTCTAGATCATTATATGTTTGTATAAAGTCTTATGTATCTCCTAATTGTCATCATATCTTTAGTGTAACATATGTTTTGGCCAAGTTCAAGAGGGAGGGTGAATTGAACACTCGAAAACTTTTCGCAAACTGTTTGGAGAATGAATTATTTTTATAGAAAACTATTCAAGATGATATATAAAGCAAACAACAAAGGTTCAAACACAGTTCCAGCACAATATCAGTCAACCAAATACAATAAACTGAAAATTATATAAATTTCAAGTTTGTAATGAATTACTGGTTAAAGAACTTTTTATCAAACAATACAAACTATGTTTAGTGTATGAAAGTTGTCTTTAATCAACAATTATGAAAGATTAACAATTCTGGAAAAATTGACTGATAAACAGTGAACCCAGTAAGTTGCAAAACTGCAAATATACAAAAAACTAGTATACTGGTTATTAATCAGATTCAGAACTGTTCAGAGTGGAATGTGTTGAAATAGAATATATGATTTTTAGAAATTACTTAAACTGTTTTCAGAAAGTTGATGCAATTATTCAATTAGCAAAGTTAAACCAGTTCTGAAAATTCAAAAAACACAACAAGATTTAACAAGAACAGTAAAGAGAGAGCAAGAGAGATTCAAGACACAACAGATTTATCCTGGTTCACCCTTCCACGAGGACTACGTCCAGTCCCTTACTCCATAGTAAGGATTTCCACTATAAAAAGATCAAACTAGATTAGTTTACAGAAAAACAACAACTTGCTACCCGCAAGTAAACACTGTTCCTCGCAGAAAACAATCTGTTGAACCTACAACAGAATCCAGAACTATACAGACTCCACTGTATATTCCAGAAAACCCCTTGCTGATCCCCTCAGCAAGTTACAACCTGTACAAAACCCACTGTACAAACATAATTACCAACCCAGGTAACTCACAACAGAATAACCTTTAATACAATGAAAGAATTATCACAGACTCAGCAAAACAAGCACTTCTATACAACATATTACAAAAGTAATAAAGAAAAGGTATAGAATGCTTAGTCTAATGATCAAATCAATGATGAAACTGTCTCAGTCAACTCAAAGCTCCAGTAATAGTTCGAGAAAACAGTTCTTGATGAAAACGATTGATTGATCTTGATCACTAGACAAGAAGGCACTTTTTCTCTCTTTGAAAACACAATGTTCTTGCTCAGAAAAATGTTTAGAATGATTTCAATAATTGTTTCAAAAACCGCGCCAAATATTTATAGAAAACTGTCTTAAAAATTTAATCGATTGTTTTGGCAAACAGTCGATTGTTTTTCTCGAGTTAGTTAAAACAGTTATTCAAAATGTAATTTCTGATTTTAATGATTTCTCAAATCTTTTGTTAATTCAGAAAAATACTTATGGGGGCTTATCCTTGATTAAGATTGCATGCATCACCGATTTGAACTCAAACTTACCCCACAACACACAATCCTAGGTTCTAGACCAAGCTCTTCAATCTTCATGAAATCTTCATGCATTCCATATATGATCATATGGTTTGAACTTTTTCACTTGGTTGGCTTCATCAAATCATAACAGCAACCCACTAGTGCTAACAATCTCCCCCAATTTGATGAAGACATACAATGGTGTGTTGAGTTGAAATGCATACTTGTTCTTCTTTAAATTAGTTTACTGGTTTCACAAAGCTCCCGCATAATTTGATATCTTGTGAATAATACTTCACAAAACATAGTGAAGAAAACAGTAACACAAAGGATAACAGAGTTCATTGATATTAAGCACGAGTACATATGATAAGCTTTGATCAGTACAATTCGTGCACCCAACAGATTAAACATAACAAACTAAAATTTGGACTGGGCTGGATAAACTAGCAAATCAGAGTAGTAGCAGCAACATCAAACATGAAACAGCAAACAACAGCAACAAAAAATATAATAAACAACAAGCAAGTAGTAAACTTAACATTAGCCTAGACTCCTAGACCACAACCACAACACTTCCTATTCTCAACACTCCTAATTTCCTAATCTCAACACTCCTAATTCTCCCCCATTGACTTCATCAAATGGAAGAGAAACCACCACTAGATATGCAATGTAAACGCCCTATTCGTCCTGGTGGAAAGAACAAAGTCCCCATCTTGGACTGGATATCTTCAACTTGTGTTTCAATAAATTGGAAGTGCATTTCACAGTACTAATGATGACTACGGTCTGGTCTTCCAATTGATTGAATTGTGTCATCATGAGTTGTTCGAGTTTGGAGAAGGAGTCTTGACTAGGAGCAGCAGACATTTCTGGTTTTGGTTCAGCTTGATCAAAAATTTTGTCTTTATCCTCATCATCGTTATCAGTGGATTTCTCTTCTTCCTCATCATTATCTCCAACTGATTCTTCATCAACTTTGCAAATCCATTTCTTATTCTTCATCTTTTTTAATCCAATCTTGGTGAGATTTGTAGTGGTAATCTGGTTCAGTGCCTTAATCTCTTTAACAAGTTCACTTTCCACATCTATTTCAAAATATTCAATAAACTGCAATATCACATATGGTATGCGATATTCCAGTTTCTTCCCTACTTTGAACAGATGCTCATGAATCACATTAACCCAGTTGACCTTTATCTTATTCATGAGACAGTACGTGAGTATAAGATCATCCTCAATCAATGTTGCATGGTTGAAACTACGGGAAGTCAGCACCCAGATCACAATATAAGCCAGGATTCTCGGTGTAGCAGCAAATCCTCCAACATTGAACGTCCTAGAGGCAGACTCTTGATTCCTCAAGCATGATTTGTAGAATTGAACTTTGTTAAAGTTCCCCAGTTTTGATGTGTTCCCTCTGCTCACAGTAGCACCATCATTTCTCAGGCCAATGACACTAAGCCAAACCTCCTCATTGATTGCTATGTTAGTACCCTTCACTTGTAAGTACAAATTCTCCTCATCATACCACATGTTGGTCAAGAACACCTTAACCAAATCTGGGTAAGTATTCCTAGTCAGCTTCAAGAACCTGTCCAGCTTCTAAAACTTGAGCATGTCACGAACCTCATCAAGTTTCTCCTCCTTGAGCCACTCAAGACTCAACACTTTGGGAGTAATGATGATCTTCCTATTGTATAGTTTGTAATCTTCAATACTCTCCTAGTTTCCAACAAACCATCTATCAAGGTAATCGGGTTCGTTATTGTCACTATCTGATCCAACATGTTTAACCATAGCCATTTTGGTTCTTTTTCGTGGGTTGGAGGAAGACGCCATTTTTGGTGGAAGAGCAAGAGAACTAAGTTTCTCATACAGAACGAATAAGGCAGTGAAGTGGTGTGCAAGTGAATGCATGGTCAACCCTCTACTTAATGAAAGAATAATTCTATAGAAAACAACACATTGATTGACAATTCAAAAATACAAAACAGCTTTTGTAGTTTGTTGAGATTCTACAAGTAATTAATTAAGAGCAGGTTATAATTAGCTGCAGAAAATCTCAAAAACAGTTTTTTGACTAGTTGACTCCACTGTTGCAGCGCCATGTGGCATCTTAAGTTGGCTCTCTCTTCATATGCTAAACATGAATATTGAGTTGCTTTGTCTTAACCTTCAACTAGCTAGGTTCAACTGTGTTTGGTTCTGTTTGAATGCTTTTAGTTAGAAGAAAGTTAAATCTCTCTTGAGTGGTTTTGTTAAAAGATCAGCAAGCTGATTTTCAGTACTAACAAACTGAATTTCACAAGCACCATTGTTGACATGGTCTCTAATGAAGTGATGGCGAATTTCAATATGCTTAGTCCTTGAATGTTGAATTGGATTCTTAGTAAGATTAATAGCACTGGTTTTGTCACATAATAATGAAATTTTAGACAAGTTAAGGCCGAAATCACTTAATTGTTGTTTAATCCATAGGCTTTGTGCACAACAGCTACCAGTTGCAATGTATTTAGCTTCAGCAGTGGATAGTGCAACACATGCTTTTTCTTACTATGCCAAGATATCAAACTTGAACCTAGGAGATGACATGTTCCACTGGTGCTTTTTCTGTCAATTTTACAACCTGCAAAATCAGAATCAGAATAGCCTACTAAATTCAAAGATACCTCACTTGGATACCATAGTCCAACATTTGTAGTTCCTTGCAAGTATTTCAGAATTCTCTTTGCTGCAGTGAAATGTGATTCCTTCGGATTGGATTGAAATCTGCCACAGAGACAAACACTAAACATGATGTTTGGCTTGCTGGCAGTAAGCAGTGAACCGATTAATCTTCTGTACTTGGTTTGATCCACACTAGTTCCTTTTTCATCCGAATCCAAGTAACAGTTAGTAGCCATAGGTGTTGAAATTTCTTTGCAGTTTTCCATGTCAAACTTCTTTAATAACTCTTTGCAATACTTTGTTTGACTAAGGAATGTCCCGTGATTTAGTTGCTTGATCTGCAGTCCAAGAAAATAGTTAAGTTCTCTCATCATGAACATCTCAAATTCTCCCTGCATAGCTGCAACAAACTGCTCACACAAATTTTGATTAGTGGATCCAAATATAATATCATAAACATATACTTGAACTAAAATAATATCATTGAATGCTTTCTTAATAAACAATGTCTTATTTGTTTTGCCTCTCTCATGCATGAGATAGCAAGAAGTTGTTCAACCTCTCATACCACTGTCTTGGGGCTTGCTTCAAACCATATAGAGCTTTCTTCAGTTTGAAGACATAATCTGGATGTTTATGATCTTCAAATCTAGGAGGTTGACAAATATAAACTTCTTCATCAATATACCCATTAAGG
>Ga0099824_1002007_pt1 | contig 29509 bp, 14 predicted proteins | sample SiratrowhiteBW_FD_76837 | JGI IMG/M metagenome (GOLD analysis project Ga0099824, IMG submission 76837) | Root nodule microbial communities of legume samples collected from California, USA - Siratro white BW | ecosystem: Host-associated > Plants > Roots > Nodule | place: USA: California... | reverse complement strand
TTCTGAAAAGTTTTTCCTGAAATTTTTCTTTTTTTTTTTTTTTTTTTTTTAATTTTTTTTTTTATATTTTTTTTTTATTTTTTTAAAAACTCTTTTCAAAAAACACCTTCCATTTTAATTTTTTTCTAAAATATATTTTTTAAAAAAAATTTTTAAAAAGAAAAAAAAAAAAATTTAAAAAAAAATTTATAAAAAAAAAAAAAAAAAAAAGAAAAATTTCAGGAAAAACTTTTCAGAAGTCAAAATTTATTCTGAAAACGACTTTCCGAAAGTTAATGAAGAGTGAAAATTATATTATGGAAAAAGCAGTCAGAAAGTATTTATTTACATTCAGAAGTGTATTTTTAATTCTAGAAAAGACTTTTCGGAAATTATTTTTTATTTCAGATGGATATTTTTGTCTTTTCATGTTAGTAATGGTGCACGAAGTAAATGATTGGGTGTAAAAAGTAAATAATGGAGTACAGAAAGCCCATTTTCTTTTCTTTGTTTAGGTAGCCCTTAATAGAATAATCTTTTATTAACGTATTCATTCAGCTAATACGCACTCATTGTCTAGTCCCAACAAATGTTTATGTTTTTACTGGCTAAAATTAATTTTTTATTTTCATATTTTCAAGTTTTAGAAAATACATTTGTTTATTTTTCAGAAAATACATTTGTTAATATTAAGTCTTTAAAATAAAAATAAAATCGTTAATAATATTTAATTACATATCACATAAAGAACAACGTCACCATAAAGAAGTGGTGCCAAAACCATGAACAGATGGTAATAATTTCTCTTAATTAAGCCTAATTGTCTTTAATGAATAAAAAGAAAACATGAGTTTCAAATAAAAAAAAATTATGGGATAGAATTTAAGAACTTATCTGTGTCATGAAAACTTTTACTGATCACGGAAAACAACAAGGATTTGCCAACTGAATTTGAACAAGATTCTTGCACATTCGTTTTCTTAATCACAACAATAATCTTTTGGAAATGCTTCTAGCATTACAAAATCGCCCCCATCCGAAGTAGCATAGCCATAAACCTCATCTTCCCAACAAACTAACTGGATAGTGCTGCTTTTGCTAATGATGACTCCCTCTGTCTGCTTAGGAACTAACTAGCAAGGTACTCCCTGAAATATAAAATAGGAATCAATTTTGATTGCTAGAAAATTTCACCAAATAAATTAATACAAATACAAAAAAATTATAAATAATCCCCTCTCATCAAGATAGAGCATTATCATAGAAATCTTTTAAATGAAAAATATTTGATTGATCTCATCCCTTTCGAATAATCACTTCAATTATTGAAGGTTATACAACAAAATTTTGAGAATAATGGTGATTGCAATTAGGTTCACCAAAAGAAAAGTTATCATCCAAAGTTGATCTTTGTGAATTCTTTCTATCATGATGAAAACTTTGAAAATGAATCTCCAAATTTTTACTTTCATATAATATGATTTATGAGATTCTTTGTTATACATTTTTGGTTTTTCATGTTTCTCAAGTCGATTTGAAAATTGGTCAAATATTAGGGAAGTCATCAGATCTATATTCAACATTGGATTTTTCTCATATTTAAAAGTAATTCAATGTCTTTGTATGAATCGAAATCCTTAAAAGTAGCTTAACTTTCTGCACTTCTAGAAAACAAGTTATAATTTGAATATACAATAGAGATGATACTTACTTCGCAACTACCATTGCATGTATTACTCAACAAAGGAGATGATGAAGTGTTGTATTAGAAGAGAACTTATTTTACCTCTCATAGGCTTAATCAATAAAGTTATCAATCTTTACACTCGATGGTGTTGTCACTTGTTCAATATGCACATACAATGACATGAGTAACATGTGTCACTCAAATTGTACGATCTGAAGTTTTCTTCCATTTCAAAGTCAAAAGGCTTGAAAGAGGAGGAATTGAAATAATAACAAATCATAACACCTGAAGTTTTCTTCCATTTCAAAGTCAAAAGGCTCGAAAGAGGAGGAATTGAAATAATAACAAACCATAACACTTACTAATAATTTACTATTATTTTTTCTCCTACTAACATCCTTTTTAAAAGAAGTTACTCAATTAGCACCATTTACACATTAATTCCCTAACTAACATTATTTACATATTAATTCCTTAATTACCACTATTTCCAATTAATTTCCTAACTAACACCATTTAGTGTACATTGAGAATTTGGTTCCTATAATCCAATAATAATTTTATTTCATTTTTACTATTACTTATTTTTATATTTTTTAAGAAACTAAAAATAAAATTTAATTCAAATACCAATATTATAATTTATTATAATTTTTTCTTCCAATTTCAATTTTATTATAAAAATACCATTACAAAATTATTATGATTTTTTCCAATTTAAATATATTAAAAAATATAAAAATTAAATAATTTATTATTTATTCTTCCATTATAATTAGATCAGAGTAAGTATAAAATATTTTATTTCATTCTCTTTGTATTTTTATTATCCTTTCAAAATTTTAATTCAATCAATTTATAGAATTTTTTTCATTTTAATTTGAAACTAACTAACAATCATAACTTTAGTTTCATATAAATTTAAGAAAAATAAATGAATTTTCTTAAATATTTTATTGTTTACATTCCTGTCTCATACAATATAAAATAAATTGTTCCAAATTTTAATTTTACTTTTAATAATTTTTTTCTGTAAAATGTTTTTGTTTTATTTTTATTTATTTTTAAATTTATAAATTACTCTACTTAGATTTTTATTTTAACATTTTAAACACTTAAAAGTTATCTAATAAAGGATAATTTTTAAGGGTTTAAGGTTTGAACAAAGAAAATGAAGTTATAAATTTTTAAATAAAATCGTGTAATTTATAAATTTAAAAATAGATAGAAATAAAAGAAAAATATTTTACAGAAAAAGAATTTATTAAAAATAGAATTAAAATTTGAAACGGTTTATTTTTAATAGCAAAAAATAAATAAATTGTAATTTAAAAATCAAATATCCTTTCAAAGAATTTAAAGGGAATTTAAAAATAAGTCTATTGTGTTATAAGTTTTTTTTTAACATAATTGTCTTTAAAATTAGTTTTAATACCTAACTTAAACCTACAAAAAATATTTCTAAGACGAAAATCATTTAATCTTATAAACTCTATTCAAGTCATATATCTTTTCTAATCGGTGTGAAATAAATGATGGAATGCAGCTGCCCATTTTCTTTTCTTTGTTAAGGTAGCCGTTAATGGAATAATCTTTTTCTAACGTATTCAGCTAATACATACTCATTGTCTAGTTTAAACAGATGTTTTGTTTTTACTGTCTAAAATTAATTTTTTATTTTCATATTTTCAAGTTTAAAAATTCATTCTGAAAAAGATTTTTTGGAAGTCAATAGGGTGAAAATTAGATTTTAAAAAGAGCGTTCCAAAATTATTTATTTGCATTTTGAACAAAACATTCTGAAAGTGTATTTTTATATTTAGAAAAAAAAATTTAAAAATGTATATTTCGGAAATAGATTTTCGAAAATATTTTTCTTGTGTTCCAAAGGGGTAGTTTGTTTTTTCTTGTTAGTAATGAGGTGCAGTAAGTAAATGATGGGTGTAGAAAGCAACTGCCCATTTTCTTTTATTTGTTAAGGTAGCCGTTAATGGAAAGATCTTTTTCTAACGTGTTCATTCAGCTAATACGCACTCATTGTCTGGTCTCAACAAATGTTTTTGTTTTTACTGTCTAAAATTAAATTTTGATTTTCATATTTTCAAGTTTTAGAAAATACTTTTGTTTATTTTCAGAAAATGAACTGTTCCCGTTAACCATGAAAATCCCAAACCACAAAAGCCACCATGAATTCTTCATTTCGGATTAGTTTAATTTGTTTATCAAGCACATAAAAAGTCTTCTTGATGATGCACCTTAGGGATCATATTTAAATCTTTAAAATTAAAATAAAATCGTTAATTATATTTAATTACATATCACATACAGAACGTCACCATGAAGAAATAATGATGCCAAAACCATGAACAGATGGTAAGAATTTCTCTTCATTAAGGCTACATGCCTTCAATGAATAAAAAGAAAACATGTGTTTCAATATAAAAAAATTGTGGGATAGAATTTAAGAACTTAGCTGTGTCATGAAAACTTTTACTGACCACGGAAAACAACCAGGTCCTAATTTATAGCAAAATCATGATTTGAAACTCATCAAATATCAAAGTAGTCACAAAATCATAAGAATCAATAATACACACGGTGTTAAAGAAATTCGATCCCCATAGATAAGAAAAAAGTAGCTAGTCATATCGGAGTTCCATACTCCAATTGTGCAACTAACTAGAAAAAAAGAAACAAATCCATGCACCAAAAGAAGAAGAAAAAAGTTCCAAATATGCTCGTCTTTCCCTGCTTCCTATCACGAGTCAAGTTTATAGCATCTGTGTTGCATCATATTCTAGATCAATCGTCTATAAGAAGCTAATATAGTATCAACTTCTACCCTATTATCCATAGAGAATATTCCATGCATACGGCAACATTCATGCATTTGGAGATCATAACCGATAATATTCCTAGAGAATTCAATAGAATGCTGATCACATGCATGTGTTCCAACCAAACTATGATGAACACATCTTTTACCTCAGCCAAATCTAGGATTCTAACAGACAATAATTTCCTAAAATAAATAGATCAAACAGCAAGAGCAACTGATATAATGGAGTTATAGAATCCTTTAAACTCTTTCCAGGCAAATATGTATATGAAGTAAATGTCTAAAAAGAAAAAACACACATGCAAATGTATTGTGAAAGGGATAGGAACCAGAATAAGCATGCTCCATCCTACAGTCAAATGTTCTATGGAGTATGTATAACTGGAAATCTTAAATATCACTGTGAGCCAGTGTGCAGAAAGGAATAACCATGTTCAAGAGCTTTTGACATGGTGCAATTCAAAGTCCAAATTTGACTGACAAAACTTCCACAGCTTTCCAATAAAGCGGGTTCTGATCATCCTCATCGCTTGTAGGAGAAGCAAGGGATTCAGGCCTGTCGGTATTACCCTTCACAGCATTGTGGTTGTTCAGATTTTCGTCATTTGGCTTAACTTTGTCATCCTTTTTGTTCTCTTCTGTTGGCTTGTCGAGCTTCACATCTTTGCTAGGTTGATCATCCACATTCTCAACAGGCAGAGAGGGGCGAACTTCCGGGGTTGCGCTTTCAGGCCACAGTGAGGTGTTAAGATCCGGAACAGCATCAGAACGACCTAGCACAACTTTGTCACCTGCAAAACTTGTATCCATAGCACCAAATTCACCAGTTTCTTCAGCTCCAACCTTGTCGGTTCCATCTTGAGGATTCACATTGAGATTCAAAGCCGGCCAGCTCACAAAATCTATATATTTTCTCTACAATAAAGTAAGCATGTATTAGCACCAATTGTTATGCATAGCCTTTATTCCATGCACATGTATATCCAAATTCTTTTACACCTTATGTCATTATCACTTCAATGCTGACACAGGATTTTTTTTCTTTCACTGGAGTTCAATTTATTGACTGATTATGTAATATTAATGGTGCAACAATATCTCTATAACATTTTCAAATAGAATATATGCTATGAGCAGACACAGTATAGAAATTCTATGGTAGGACCTAATTTGGTATCTGTATTCAGAAAATTCTCTCAAAGGATGAATCCTCAATACAGCGTAGCATAGGATGTTAGACAAACTGACATTATGTAACAATGGAGCAAAGAAAAAATGAAATAAACTTCTATGTAAGCTAAAACTAACAAATACACAAAGTAAAATTTTGAATTTGAAGAAACTAATAAAGAGAACATCTATAAATTAATTTTTGTATAAGCAAATTTTAACTTGAGGAGAAACTTATTTCATTTTTCCTTCTTATGTTATTCTCTTGGAAGTTTTATAAAAAAAATCATTTAAACAGATTTGGACAGAATCCAAGATTTGTCCCCTTTCTAGTATCATGTATAGTTATATTTTTCTCAACCTTTTTCAATGGCAAACTAGCTTCCAACACCTGTGCTTTAAGTTTCCCATCTGCAATTTCAGACAATCCAGGCATAGAGAGAGGAGAGTCTGCATAAAAACATCGAAGTTTAATAATACTTATCTAAATTAAATAACACGTTCTATCTCAGTTTGTTAACCCAATGTTAGCAATTCTTTACCTGAATGACAATGTGACTTGGGTTTTTCCTGAGAAACATAGGGAGATTGCTCCACATTTGCCTTCCCCAAGTTTTCGGACAGGGACTCCCGAATTAACTGAGCTTCTTTAGTTGGTTTTGATGGTTTGGAAAAATTGGCACTTGCCTCAAGTGCCTTTGCTTTTCTCACCAAATCATCTTGTAAGGTGTCATCACATCTCTTGTCACTACTAGCATGAGAAGCTTTAGCTTTGTCTTGAGGATTGCAAGAAATTTGGAGCTCAGAAGTAGTATCTTTGGTTTCAGTAGCTTTTCCATTTTGAAAGGTCTTGTATGACAAGTCCTTATGCTGCAGTGGGGTGTTGCCGCTGGATTTGGCACTCATTTTGGTAACCCTCTCCTCTTGCAGAGACAGAGCTTCTAACTGGACAGCATGCCTGCTAGCTGATGAACAAGATCTAGTACTTACACCAATTTGCCTATTCCAATCAGGGAAAGATTTTGATTTTGGTGGTGCACTACTTGAAGGTTCAAGCTTTACTTTGACTTGACTTTTGCCTTTTTTGCGTTCTGACTTCTTGCAGTCTTCACACATCCACCAATCACCTTCGGGAAGTTCGTCCAACGGAGCACGCATGCAATAACTAGTTGATGAATTAGAAATAAAAACCATATCATTTCACTTGCCCATAAAATGAGAGGCTACCAAAATAAAACTACAATGATGCAAGATACTAAAATACATACACGTGCTCTGCCCCATCAGTACACTTGTTACAAATAGCAAGATCATATTCATGTCCTGGATCCCCACAGATATCACAAACCAGATCCTGCTATCAAATGGGAGCAAAAGAAGCAAAAATAAATTCATCTGAAATAAAAAATAAGCCAAGTTTTATGTGGAACTAGAACAAGTATGTCAATAATCAGTATGCTTCTAGAAGACTAAAACAACAACAAAAGCCATGTAACACTTGGCAAAGTCAACTACACATGGATAACGTAATGCCATTCACCTGCGTTAATGACCAAACCTTTAGAAGTATTATTCACCATGAAATCCCTCTTGACAACTTCATCCATTGTCCTTCTTAGTCTCCCTCACCTTTTTAACGAAACTAAAAAATCATATAATCCACTCTTCTCACTAGTGCCTCCCTTGCCCTTCTTTATACCTAAACCAATTGTATTAGTGTCCTTTCAAGTGTGTTCATACATCCTTCTTAACATTCTCATGATACTATTGTGACCTTTTCCTCCTGTTGCCTATTTGAAGCTAAGTCAATAGCATACAATATTTCAAGTTCTAAGAATTGAAAACTTGATAGCGATCCATCAACACCCAGAATGCACCAAGGAGTTATGTGTAGTGTAGTGTTGCTAAATTAGTTCGATCTAAAGGAGTTGCTGATATTTCCTTTGGGGCGTCGTAGCACCATAGGCAAATGAACACCCTTTAAGGGAAATTGATTTAGTTAAATTTTTAAAATATATTCTCAACAACATGAATGGGATGTATATTATTGGGAAAGATTCCAATGACTAACAGCAGAAAGAGGTGAGCAAAATGACTAGTTGTTGGGTAGCTGAACTCTCCATCCACCTGTAAACATCCAGAAACTGCAGGTCAAAGTTGTCAACCATCAATATCATCAGCTATTGACACAGAAAAGGGTGGTTGGATTTCAGTGATCGGCAATGGTGGCTATAGTCACACTCATCCACCACCTTCAACTGCTGTCACTTGTGCAGGCTAGCCAAATTATGGAAATAAGTGAAGAGACTATCATTAAGCTATTTTCGAATGCAATACCTTGGTTAGTGGAAGGTTATAGATTGGACTCTTCCACCGTTAGGTTCGTAAGAGTATATTTCATATAAAATTTTATATAAAAAAAAATTAGTAATATTAATTATACAATCTTAAAATAAATAAATTTATATAATGTACCAACAAGATAATAATTAAATATATATGAACATTGTAATTCCCATTTTACTATCTGCACAGCTCGGTCCAAATAAAAAAAAACAAAATAAAAATAAACCTAGTCTAAAAAAAGCAACTCCCACTGTACACCCAAACACAACCTCCCCTGCTTAGGTGAAATACAACCAGAGCCAGAGCACCACAAGGATGACGGGAGGCGAGGGGATGCATGCATCAACGCAAGGTGAAGCGAGACAGCCAGGCACAGTGAGACAACAAAGCATAGCTAGACGGTGATGAGAACAACGGTGAGCGAGAACAACGGCTAGGAGAAAATAACGTGAAGAGATGACGACGGCGAGGCAAGAACGAAAATGATGATCCAAAATCAGAACCCTAAATCGAACACGAACGAAGCAGGTATGAAACTAGAACCCTAAAACGAACAACGGATCGTTTTGAACTTCTCTCTTTCACACTCGTTAACGGATCATTTTGAACTTCTCTCTTTCACACTCTCGTTCACTCGACTTTCGAATCCCGAGTCTGGTTGGGGTCTATACACGAGATCATTCGTAACCATCATTAGACTCTTAAATTAGGATTTCATAACCATGGTGGTGGACAGAGACCAATGGCAGTTGAGGATTGTGAAAAAGGAAACAAGAATTGTTTTTTGACAACATGGAAAATTGAGCATTTTATACATTCTATATGACAACATATTCCTAATTTGCTCAGCCATGGGTAGGAGCAAACCCACCTTCCTCTGCAATGTAGTAGCCTCCTTGGAGTGTAAGACTAACACTGTTTAAGAAAGTGAGAATTGCCTTCCAGCAATGTATTTCTATAGGTTCACACATTAAACAATGCAAATACCCGTCAACCACAAGAGAAAAAATTACTGAGACACTTTCTCATTCATGCAGGGGGAGCAAACATGATTGTTGTGATGATTCTTCTGGAACATAATGGCACATGGGACTTATTTTCTAGAAGATTGTATATATAAAGAAGTAAGGATAAGAAATTTTCTGAAAATTGTAAGCTGTGTTTTTATTTCTTGTACGTCTCAACCTGATAGAATCAGTTTATACACATCAATGAAGCTTGCAATGCAAAATAACTTAGCTAATCAGCTAACAGAAAACCAGTTTTCTAAAAAACTGTGCTAACTGAATGCTTAACAGAACAGCAAAAAAAAACTCGCTGATGAAACAGACAACAGACCACTCACTTCTTACAAACAAAAACCCAGTTGTGTAACAAACAGAAAGTATAACACAACAATTATCTAACTTGCTGATGTGGCAGAGGCCACTCAGTTTACAAATAAGAGTTTTTCCTATTTTTCTCTATTACTCTTTAGTTTCTCTTCCTTTGAGAAAGTATTGAAGCTTACCAAAGGGTATATGCTATAAACCAGAGGGTCGTATTGACATTCTTAAGCTTGACTACATACAGAGGAGTACACTCAAACATAGTCTAGATTACATTAATACATTTTCTTCCCTAGCCAAGATTACTTTTTGTTTGTCTTTCTCTTACAACAGTAGTTATTGAGTATTGACTGTTGTATTGTCTGCGCATTCTTCCTATATAGTGATCTTAAGGAACAAATATAATTGCTTAGGCAAAGTCAAGCTCGGTTTATAAGCTTGTTGACACTCTGATGGACCTGAACTGAAAACTTTTACCATAGATAGGGGAGCCTTATTTAGATCGAGGTAGGTACAAGGATTTAGTTAGGAAACTGAACTTCCTACAATAACCAAACTAGATATTCCTTTTCAGTTAATGTGGCAAGTCAATTCCTCCAATGTCCTTTGATCATTGGCATGTCTTGAATTGAGCTAGGCCTTGGCATGATAGTTAATTCATGAGGTGAAGACTGTTTTGTAGCACCTACCTTGGCATAGAGAGTTATAACACTGATTTATTATATTGCATATGGAAAGTCAGGAGCTAGGTAGACTGCAGTCGAAAGTAGTTGGGCCATATAGGACTACTTTTTCTCCTATACTGCACTGAAAAACACAGCAAATGTATTGGGTCAGTCAAAGGTGACACAATATCAAATTTAGGATATAATCCCATCTGGGATGTGGGTTGGCCTAACTCAACCTCCATGTTAATTCATGAAGAGAGGGTTTCCCAAGCCTTTTTAAGGTCTACTTTAGCCATACAAGTAGTTGATGTAAGATCTCAACACACATCCCTCACACTTAGAATTGAACATCTTAGAGTTTAGAAATTGTAGCACGTTTTTTAATATACAGCTCTAGGAAAGTCAGAAAGCCAGGTAGATTGCCCTACAAAAGCAAAGTGGACAAGTCAGGTTGATAGAACTAGAAAATCCAACGGTCAGGTTCATTTTGGGAAGTTGAAGGTGGTCCAAAATCACATTTAGAATAGTCTCCATACTAATTTTGAGTTGGGTTGGGCTTGACCTAACTTTCAAAGCTAGCTCCTAAAGTAAGGATTGTCACACCACCATAAGATTTACATTGACTACATATGTAATTGATGTAAGATCTCAACGAAATACAAAATATTTTAGTACGAATCTTGCAATACACTCATGGTGTTTGGAGTTGAGATTTGTTGTAGAAACATAGACAAAGGAAAAACTCAAAATTTGGGAATATCAAGATAAACGTTTTTAACTTGTGTGTTAGAAAAGTAAGAAGCAAAATATGGCTACTCGGTTCACTATAGAGCTCTAGTATTGAGAAAATTGGTCACTAGTGAACATGTACAAGTAACATAGACTCTGTTAAAATTTGGAAATATTGATTATATAAAGCTAATTCACTATAATGAAAGCAACTTTACATATTGCACCAAATCCCGTCTTTTATTAGCTGACCAAGCATAAAATGTTCCATTTAGGGAATCACTAAGTTTGTTAGTTCAGTAATTAGCTTGCAAACATCCTAACAAAGTCTCTTTGAGGTCCTTGCAAATTGCAACCACTTCATACAAGTTCATGCATACATGCTCTAACTTGAGGGGATTGTTGGAAAGTATTTCCTATTTTTGGAAAATAAGAAATGTTCTATTTAATTAGGCTGACTTGTATTCTTTCCAAATTCCCTGGTTTCCTTATTTTCCTAGTTTCCTAATACTAGAGATAGTGAATTATGTATATATATAATTCATCACACTAAGAATTTCCTCAAGTAGTTAAGAAATCCTTGATCAATCTCAAGTCACAGAACAAACAATTTTAATCCATAAAATTTACAATTAATAATGGATATCTTGAAGTAAATAAAAAGGAAATACCACATACTTCACCATCCATCTTATCTGAGTCACCTCAAGGATTTGCCAACTAAATTTCAACAAGATTCTTGCAGATTGGTTTTCTTAATCACAACAATAGACTTTTGGAAATGCTTCTAGCATTACAAAATCACCCCATCCAAAGTAGCGTAGCCAGAAACCTCACATGCCAACCAAGGATAGTGTTGCTTTTGCTAATGATGATTCCCTTTGTTTGCTTAGGAACTAGCTAGGTACCCCTGAAATAAAAAATTAAAAATCAATTTTGATTGCTAGAAAATTAAACAGAGAATTTAATACAATCACAAAAAATTATAAATAAGTCGCCTTCACCAAGAGCATTATCATAGAAATCTCTTAAATAAAAAACATTTGATTGATATGATCTCTTTCGAATAATCACTTCAATTATTGAAGGTTCTAAGAGAATCATGGTGATTGCAATTGGATTCATCAAAAGAAAAATTATAATCCAAAGTCGATCTTTGTGAATTCTTTTTATTAGGATCATCACTTTGAAAATGGATCCCCAAATTTTTACTCTCATATAATAAGATCCATGAGATTCTTCGCTATAGATGTCTGGTTCTTCATGTTTCTCAAGTCGATTTGAAAATCTATCATCATCAAAAATTGGTCAAACCTTAGGAAAGTTATCCAATCGTACTCAACATTAGGTTTTTCTCACATTTAAAAGCAATTCAATGTCTTTGCACGAATCGAAATCCCTAAAAGTAGCTTAACTTTCTACATTATCAGAAAATAAGTTATGATTTGAATATACAATAGAGATGGTCTTACCTCAAATTACAATTGCATTTGCTACTCAATTAAGGAGACAACTGAGTACCACAATTGCATGTGCTACTCAACAAAGGAGACGACTGAGTGTTATCTTAGAAGAGAACTTATTGGTTCCCTTACCCATCATAGGTTTAATAGTAAAGTTATCAATCCCCACACCCGTTGTTGTTGCCACTTGTTCAATATACACATACAATGGCATGAGCAACATGTGTCGCTTAGATTGTACGATCTGAACTTTTCTTCCATTTCAAAGTTGAAAGGCTGAAAAGATGGGAAACGACAATCTAGTAATTGAAATAATAACAAAATCATGACAGTTACCAATAACAACAAAGATATCTCAGGAACCTTGCAATTTATGATTTTTTTTTCCTACTAAACCCTTTTCAAAAAATGTTATTACTCAATTAGCACTATTTACACGCAAATTTCCTAAGTAGCACCGTTTACATATTAATTCCCTGACTAGCATTATTTATACATTGATTCCTTAATTAACACTGTTTACACATTAATTCCTTAACTAGCATCATTTAGTGTACTTATTGACAATTCGGTTTCTATAACCCAATAATTTTTTTTCATTTTTGATATTACTTATTTTTATAATTTTTTAGCAAACTAAAAATAAAATTTAATTCAAATACCAATATTATAGTTTATTTTAATTTTTTATTTCAATTTCAGTTTTATTATAAGAGTACACTTACAAAATTATTATGATTTATTTTATCCAATTTAAATTGATTACAAAAATATAAAAATTAAATAATTTATTATTTATTTTTGCATTATAATTAGTCCAGAATAAGTATAAAATATTTTATTTCAATATCTCTGTATTTTTATTATCCTTTCAAATTTTAATTCAATAATTTTATAGTATTTTTTTTTCATTTTAATTTGAAACTGACTAAAAATCATAACTTTAGTTTCATATAAATTTAAGAAAAATAAATGAATTTTTCTTAAACATTTTTTTCTTCCTCTTTCGTACAAATAAAAAATAAATCATTCCAAATTTTATTTTTATTTGTAATAATTTTTTTTTGTTGCAAAATATTTTTCTTTTACTTTTATCTATTTTTAAATTTAAAAATTACTCTACCTGAATTTTTAATTAACATTTTAAACCCTTTTAAATTTATAAATTACTCTACCTGAATTTTTAATTAACATTTTAAACCCTTACAAATTATCCAGGAAAGGGTATGTTAAAGTGTCTCTCTATTTCTCAATTGAAAAGTGAGATATAAAAGGGGATATTCAAAATCCTAAACACAAAAGGGCAAAGTAGTAAATTCAATTCGGGTAAAATATAATAATCTCCACCTTGATCCGAATTGTACAACTAGAAAGTAAATAGAAATTAACTAGAACAAACTAAAAGACAAACTAACAACAAATTGAAATTGTCTTTGAGCAAAGCTTGAACTTTGCAATGGGAAGAGGCTTCGTGAGCATATCGGCCAGATTTTCTTCAGTGCTAATCTTCTTTACAAGCACATTACCTTTAGAAATCACATCACGCACAAAGTGATACTGTATATCAATGTGCTTAGTCCTCTGATGGAACATCCGGTCATTTGTCAAATAAATGGTACTTTGGTTGTCACAAAATACTATGATAGGATCATCAAGAGAAGCAATCTTACCAAGAAATGCCTTGAGCTAAATAACCTCCTTAATAGCCTCCGTGATTACCATGTACTCTACTTCCGTGCTAGAGAGTGCAATAGTGGATTGAAGTGTTGACTTCCAACTAATTGCACACCCTTCAAGGGTAAAAGCATAACATGTCAAAGACCTCCTCTTATTTAAATCACCACCAAAATCCGAATCCACATAACCCGTTAGTATCCCTATTTCTCCAAACTCCAAATGAGCATTAATAGTACCTTTCAAGTAGCAAAAGATCCATTTTACCACTTCCCAATGTCTTCTTCCAGGACAAGCAAGGTACCTACTCACCACACTAACGGCTTGAGCTATGTTGGGTCTAGTACACACCATCAAGTACATAAGACTCCCAACTGCACTTGAGTATGAAACATTTTCCATATACTTCTTCTCATGTTTGGACTTAGGACTCGGAGTAGCTAAAAGCTTGAAATGTGTTGCAAGAGGGGTGGAAACAATCTTAGCTTTCTCCATGCCAAAACGACATATTACCTTTTTCGCAAACTCCTTTTGTGAGAGAAAGAGTTTTCGATTGGGTCGGTCCCTTGATATTTCCATGCTAAGGATTCTTTTGGTGGCCCCCAAATCTTTCATCTCAAATGCCAAACCAAGTTGCTCTTTCAATCTTACGATTTCTTCCATATTGGGAGCAACAATCAACATATAATCAACATAGAACAACAAGTAGATAAATTCTTCGCTACTCAACTTCTTGAGATAGACACAACTATCATAATTAGAGCGGGAGAAATTTATACTAACCATGAATGAGTCAAATTTCTTACCATTGTCGAGGTGATTGTTTGAAGCCATAGAGTGACTTCTTCAACAAACATATATGATTTTCCTTTCCCACAACTTCAAAATCCTCTGGTTGCTTCATGTAAATTTGCTCTTCTAAATCACCATGCAAGAAAACTGTTTTCATATCCAATTGCTCTAACTCCAAATCCTTGATTGCCACCAAAGAGAGAAAAACTTGAATGGAGGTATACTTGACAATAGGAGAGAATATTTCATTAAAGTCCACACTTTGAACTTGACTATAACCCTTCACCAGAAGTCTTGCCTTATACCGAAGACTTTCTGGCCTTGAATCATCTACATTTTTTCTTGAAGACCCACTTGCAACCCACAATCTTCTTACCACTTGGTGGCTTCACAAGAGTCCAAGTGTGATTTCTTTCCAACGATTGAAGCTCTTCATTCATGCCGGAAACCCAATCTATTGCATTTTTGGAAGAAATAGCTTCTTTATAAGATGATGATTCATTATACTCCACCTCTTCGACAACTGTAAAACAATAAGCAAAATCAACATATCTCATCGGTTTTCTAATTTCTCTTATTTCACGGTGTCTTGCCAACAAATATGGCTGCTCTTCAACTTCTTCTTGTTTTTCTAGATGAGCATCTTCATGTGGTATAACCTTTTCTTCATCACTTTGTTGGACCGACACCTCAAACTCTACCTTCTTGTCAATATCCTCATTCTCCATAATGGTCGGCTTGAGCGCAATATCCTTGGATTTTAACATAGTCGACTCATCAGAAATGATATCTCTTGAAATGAGAAATTTAGAAGATGCGGGACACCACACCTTGTACCCCTTCACATTCATGGGATACCCAACAAAAACACCCATCTTTGCTCTTGCCTCCAACTTTCTTTCATTCACATAAACAGAAGCGGGACAACCAAACACTCTCAAGTTTGAATAATCAGTCGGCTTACCCGACCATACTTCTTTGGGTGTTTTGCACTTTATGAAAGTGTTGGGTGATCGATTCACCAAATAGCATCCCGTGCTAATCGCTTCGGCCCAAAACTCCTTGCCAAGACCCGCATTGGAAAGCATGCAATGAGCCCTTTCAAGCAATGTACGGTTCATTCTTTCCGCAACTCCATTTTGTTGTGAAGTATTAACCACTATTTTGTGCTTAACAATTCCTTTGACTTTACAAAACTCATCAAATTGGTGGTTACAAAATTCTAAACCATTATCGGTCCTCAACCTCTTGATTTTCTTTCCAATATGATTTTCTAAGAGTATCTTCTATTCCTTGAACACTTTAAAGGTCTCACTTTTCTCCTTCAAGAAATAAGCTCAAACCTTTCTTGAAAAATCATCAATGAAAGTAAGCATATAGCAAAAATCATTACCTTTTGATGACACACGAGAAGGTTCCCAAAGATCTGAAAGGTCCGGTGAATGGCCGTTGAGAAGCTCAACCTCTTTTGCTTACCAAATACACAATGCTCACAAAACTCCAAGCTACTTGTGCTTTGACCACACAACAAGACTCTCTTACTCAAAATGGTCATTCCCCGCTCGCTTATATGTCCCAACCTCACATGCCATAACTTTGTAACATCAATATCCAAGGTAGGATCCGAGCTCGCAACGGAGGCCGAGCCTGTGATTGTGGACCCTTGCAAGAAATAGAGATTTCCAACTCTCTTTCCTCTCGTAATGGTGAGAGCTCCTTTGGAAACACGAAGAACTCCACCATCACTTTGAAACTTACATCCTTTCTCTTCAAGAGACCCTAAAGAAATCAAGTTCTTACTCAAATCAGGTATATGTCTCACACCCGTCAATCTTCGTATCTTATCATCATGGAATTTAATCTTCATTGAGCCCACACGAGCAACCTTGCACAAATGATTATTTTCCATAAGAACCTTTCCACTTAAAGGCTCATATGTCCCCAATTCCTATTTGGAGTCATGTGTTGAGAAGCACCCAAGTCCATAATCCAAGCATTTCCATCATTTACACAATTATCAACCACACAAAGAATGTCATATGTGTCATCATCCTTGGCCACATTGACCTCTTCCGAAGCAACACCTTCATGCTCCTTTTGTTTATTCTTCAAGATAAAACAATTGGTCTTTATGTGTCCCTTCTTCTTACAATAATTGCATATAAGATTCTTGTGTTTTGACTTTAACCGACTTGTATTTTCCATTGGGGTTTTGTCCCTAAACCTTCCCCGTTCGGCCACTAAACCGACACCTTGACTTCCTTTATCAACACTGGTCATCTCATTATCCAAGTGCAATTTAGCTTGCAGGTTATCCTTCACATCCTCAAGAGAAATTTTCTCTCTACCATAAATCATCATGTCTCTAAGCAACTTATATGATGTAGGCAAAGAACACAACAACAACAAAGCTTGGTCTTCATCCTCTACCTTGACATCTAACTTCCCCAAATCATTCAAGATGGAGGTAAACTCCGCAATATGATCGGAAATAGATGTACCTTGACCATATGAAGAGTGTAGAGTCGTAGCTTCAACCGCAACTGATTTGTTAAAGACTTCTTCATATACGTCTCCTCCAACTTCTTCCACAAACCCATAGCGGTTGTTTTTGAGAGAACTTGTTGAAGTGTTGCATCACTTAAACACAATTGGATAGTGGAAAGAGTTTTATCATCCATTTCCTTCCACTTCTTATCCGTTATTTCTGCATTGACTTCTCTACCATAGATGGCATCTTTGATGCCGAGGGTGGACAATATGGCGGCCATCCGCACTTGCCAAAGTGCAAAACTTGTCTTTCCATCAAACCTCTCAATATCAAATTTGGATGATATTTTCATCCAAATACGGAGCCAAAAACCAACAATCAACACACCGAATCAAATGACAAAATGCGGAGAATCACAACTGTGATGTCTCACACAACTATGGTGGCTGGAGTGTTGGAAGAGTGCGACTGCAAAGGCGTGTGGCTGTGGCTCCAAGTCATCCTCAAGTTGAGTAATGTTCTTCTCTAACTCAACAGCTTGACACATTAGAGCCTTGTTGTGGGAGTGACCTTAGTTACTCCAATTGAACATTGAGTGCAATGAGATCCTTCTTGGCGTCATCCAATTTCATTCACATTTCTTTAATTTGTCTTGATCTCTTTTTCTCCATCCAAGAGTCTTCTATGGGCTTCTTCAAAGAAACGTAAGAAAGGGCAGCCATCTTGCAAATCAAGCCTTGAACTTCCTTTTAGAGAGATGAGAGGTCCTCCTCATTCAAAATCACATCATCCCCATCCAACAAATTACACATTTGATTATGTTGAGTAAAATTAATAGAAGGATTCCAAAAGCTGTGTAATTGGCAGAATCAACTTTGTTTTCGGACATTCAGCATCGGGAGGAGAGAGCCCGAGTGGGTTTGAATGGATAGAATGAGGCGAAGAAGGGGCTTCAACCACCTTTTTCCCCCTTTTTCTTATCAATGATTGCTCATTGGAAACCGTTGCGTCAAGATCATCCACAACTTACTTCTATTTAACTTCTGACATTTCGCTTTGGCAGCCTCACCTCCCAACAGCTTGGGGTCCAGAAAATCAATGAAATTTTTTCCTCGCTTACCAGTTTTTATCTCTCTCAAACGATGAATTATCTCCTACTCAAAAGTCACCATTAGATTTGGAAATAATTATGTCCTCACCTGGGCTAGGGGGTATATTTTGAGCTTGAGGATGTGTCTAGTAAAAAGGGAGGTATGAAGGATGACCCTCTTGTGGGCCAAGGCCGAATGGTATGGGCTTATTAATCATGTACTTAGGTGATTAGCCCTATTTCACTAGAAATATGGGCCCAATAATTTCACTAGCAAAACTACAATAATAAATAAAAACTACCCCTGAGTATATATATATATATATATATATATATATATATATATATATATATATATATATATATATATATACACACACACATTCAATATTACCGTTATTCATGCCTTAAGTCAAATATTCTTGATAACTAACATTTGAATATTTGATTAAGCATGTATTCGTTGAAATAACAATCGGTTAAAGTTCTGTAGTTGAATGTCTGTTGAAACAACAATTGGTTAATATCCAGTACCTGGATGTGGTTAATCAAAAGAAAATGAAATTATAATTATGAAATTCTGGAGGAATAAAGGACAACTTATTTGGACCTAACAAAGAGCGATAAAAATCTCAGTGGCTAAAATAAATTAGTGTCCACTGTGGGGTTAGGTAAAGTTTTTCTACCTCCACTCTGCAAAATTTAAGAGAAATCCTTACTTTCAAGAATGAGAAACCTTAGACAACCCACCCAATTGAGGAAATAGTGATACACAGACTCTTAAGCAAGTCCTTGGTACAATGAATGTATTACAATGCAGTAATGAGGAAATTAGAAAGCAAGCAGAAGAGTTGAGGGCTAATAGGGAAAGGTAGAGAGAGAAAGCCCAGATTGAACTAGAGTGGTTGAGGGAAGAGGTGGGCGAGTGCGACATCAAAGGAGGAAGTCCTAAAGGATGACTTTAAAAATAAAGTTTAACAAGTTGACTTTATTAAAGTGGAATAGAATATTATCCGCGAAGTTTCTAAATTTTTGAGGGTGTCTTAATGATAAAGATACGAGGCAAAGAGAAAAAATTTCTTTTGCAACTGTTGTAGAAGATGTTTGCTCAAGTTTTGAGTAACGCTTATGACTTCATTTTGTCACAAGTGTCTTCTTCTTGTCTCAGAAGAGATCTAGTCTATGTGTAGATCCCATCTGACAAGGCTTGAAGAATGTAAGAGTCATTTGTGTGGTAGGATCTTGCTTACTAAAGGAGATAAACCTCTAACACTACAAAAAAAAAAAAAAAACCAAAATTATCGACGAGGCAAATCTCTCCAAAACACTTAAAATCAGTCGGAAAATCGGTGGTATGTAAATTTATCGAAAAATTTATTAACAACAGATAAATCCGTCGGTAAATCCGCCGATAAATTAGAAAATATTAATTATATTATAAAAATCAACAAATATTAATTACAGACGAAGTTAAATCTGTCAATAAATCCTTCGATAAATTTGTCGGTAATTAGCGACAGATAGTATCCGTTGGTAAAATCTGTTAGTAAAATCTATCGATAATGATATTTTACCAATGAATAAAATTCCGTCAATAATGGTCCATCGGTATTTCAACTTTTTCTTGTAGTGTAACACACTTGGATGTGTGCAAGAAGTTGAACTTTGCTTGAAAATCTTTTAGTTCTTGGAAGGTGATTCCATTTGGCAAAGGATTATATGAGTTTTTGTTCATTTCTTTGGAATACAAGAGGTGCGTGTTTGCGGTTGGATTATATAATATCTTTTCAGGATTTGTGCGGGTCTTGGATTAAAGACTTCATTCTAATAACTATGAAGTTTATTAAGACACAATGTTAAGTCAAAATTTGTGGCCTTCTTTGGAGCATTGACAACCCCGTGTTATTTTTTTATAACAAGAGAGGTTGATACCGCTTTTTCGTTAAATGATTGTACTATGAAGAAAACCTTGTGCGCTTGTTGATATGGATATGCTTTTTTCTTTGTTACAACAACTTTTGGTAAAATGTGTAAGATTTGCCTTTTGGCTAACGTGGAGTATGAATGGTTTTCACCCTTTTGCTCTTTTGTAAAAGATTGGTAATATTTTATTTGCTTGCAAGCACTGTCTTAAAGTGATAGGTCTGATCAACAAGTTAAGTCTAAACAACATTATGTCCTTGACTCCAACTTATGGACAAGGAAGGAAATTGTGAATATGCATATCAAGGTGGTTAATGTTGTTGATACTGTTGTTGATAATGATTTTAAACCATCTTCTTTAGAAGGTGATGCGTTATTGTTCCTAATAATAGATTTGATTAGGAAGATATTTTAGAAAGGATGCCAAGTCTTGTTGATGATTCTCAGCAAGCCTCTCCGGTTCAGAATGTTTAGTAGATACAACATCTTTTCCTAAGAATGACTTGACTCACCCGTCTGGTTCCACTCTTTCAAATTCTTTTTCTAAATTGCCTATTTGGAATGAAATATTGTCCTAGGATAAGAATGAAAATGTAAATATTATGGATTTTAATCCCTTTATTGATTGCTTCTATCGTCCTTGTTTTAGGGATAGATAATAATAGTCTCAAACCTGTTGCTTCTGAAGATAATTCCTTTCATGATGTTGGTATGCGAAGTTTGGTTTCTAAGAAGAGGGTGAATATGTTGGGGGAGGAGACTTCTAACTTAAACTCTAATGATTTGATGATCTGGTCTAATTACCCCGTAGGTCTGTAGACCACGTAAAAAGGCTTTTATTGCTATCAGAGATCTCACTAAAATAACTTCTCATGGTTATGTTGGGTTAAGCTTGATGCCATAGTGGTTGCTAGTTTGAAAGTTCATGGATTTTGTTTTAGCCCATTTGGTTTGTACTTAACTGTTGTTGGTTCATGGTCTGTGGGCTATAGTCAGATGTTGGAGGAGTACATGTTACTAAGACTCTTTTTTCTAAATTTGAGGAGGAATGTAAGTTGGTTTCTAAATATTAGGCCGGTCGGATGGAATAGAGATCTTCCTATGATTTAGATGAGTAGGAAGGACGTGTTCAAATTTGTAAAAGACCTACAAATCTCTTTTTACTCTTCTATTGATTTCTTTGAGTTTTTTTCTTTTGCTTTTGTTACCTGTCCTTATGAGTTGGTTGGTTTAATAGTTTGCTCCATTTTTCTTTATATGACTTTGGTTTAGTTCAACAGTTTTGTTTTCTTAATAAATTATATGTAATAACTATATACCTAATAAGAAGTTTATAAAAAGAAAAAAGAAAAAAGAAAGTTCACCTATTATCTCTAATATATATTATTGATTATAAAAAGTAGTATTCACTTATCTACAACTTGATATGCATACGTGATAAAGTAAGAAATCATAAATTTAATGAAAAGTTGAACTAAGCCTACATTAGGACTTACCAGAACTTTAACTTTGTACATTGATTATTTGTGCAAAAAAATTATTTGTGAAATAAAATAGTGATGGTTTTTAATCACAACATTTTTAACGAAATTCTAAACATAAGGATTACCGTTTTGGCTCAATTTACAAACATAAAAGATTAAAATTTTTAAAAAATAAAATACTCCAACTAAGTTTAATTGAAAAGATAAAATACTAAAATTATAAATTGCTGTAAATTTTATATAAACTATGGATTTAATTTAAATTTACAATATGCAATAGCTTAAAATTTCGTAATTTTCCATAAATATTAATTTAGTTTTAGTTCATTTTTATAATATCACTCAACTAAATAAAGAAAGGTTATACATAAGTTAATGTCCAATAGACAAAAGTATTTAATAATAATTGTATTAGTCCTCAAAACCAGGTAATTTGGCGATATTGGAAAATAGAAAAAGTGGTGTGTAAGAGGAGAACATGTGTTTGTAAGAGTATGTAACCCTTCCTTCTATTCCCTTGTAATGTGTATCGCTTCCTGTGTTTATGTGTTGGCATCACTGCCATTATTGGGGAGGCCAAAGTTCAAAACTTTAAGGACCCTTTATCAAAATATTACTTACCAACCTTCCCAGGCATGTATTTACATCTACTTATTATTAATATTCTATTGGTGGTTCCCGATATGGTATGTAATTAAGTGTTTTCTCTTTGGTCTTTACGTACGTGAATCTACAATCTCGTTGTCTAATTGGGATTGTGGATATCCAATTAATATAAATTTTCTATTTGTTAATTACTTAATTTTATTTTCTTTCAGAAAAAATAATTGTGTGGAAGGTATGTTGTTTCATTTCCTTTCTCTTGTTTAGAATGAAGAGTCTTAATATATCTTAGGCATATATTGCTTTGGTTGCATATCCATGTTACCGAAGCCACTGTTGAATTGTGGAAAGAAAAAGAAAACAATAGTGAAACTTATCAAAGATTTCTTCTGTTCTCCCTTATCATTGTATTCTAAAGGTTTAGCTTCTGAATGTATGATTTATTGCATCAGTTTGTTTGTCCTATTGTAGAACTTTCACTGCTCCTCGACCTTCACCTTTTCTGTTCTTCGACGTAATTTAGACAAGGCTTCTTTCAGCTGCATTTTGCTATTGAATCTTAAACTTTAAAATCCAATCTGAAATAAGTGATTCTAATTAGTTTTGATGTGAGAAGTTCATATGACTTTTTTTTTTTTTTACTTGTCAAAACATTTGTAAGATTGTATTTTGTAATGGTTTTTGTTAGTTGAGGGAGTGGTAGATTTGTGAATATGTTATTTGATATCGACCCTCTCTTAAGTTAAAAATAATCAGTTGATATAGAAGAAAATTTTCTAACTTTTTTGTTTGTTTTTTTTTTATTGTTGGTGTCTAGTATTATTAGTTCATTAACACTTTCATCCTATCTTAGGTTTAGGTAAAATTGTGGATCAAGATAACAATGTGCCATAAATGTAAACTATATTATAGTTGGTTAAGTTTTTTCTATATACTTTTGGGCTACCTTACTGCAGTACTGGCCCATGCTTCTCTATTATGACGGATTCTTTCTGCACCCCAATATTTTCGTCCTGCACCTCTATAAGTTTTAAAAATGTCAAAACTGTCTTTGTAAAAATAACCAAAAGGACCTTCTATTTAAAAAAAAATACTGAACCGAATGCTTTCCATCTGATTTACATTTTTTTCAAAATTGTAAACCGGATGGGGGGTTATCCGATTCATATTTTCAAGTGAAAATGTGAACCGGATGGCACCCCATCCGGTTTACATTTTGGAAAAAAATTATAAACTGGATGGGGGGCCATCCAATTCACATTTTCATTTGCAAATGTGAATAGGATGCCCCCCATCCGATTTACATTTTGGTTTTTTTCCAAAATGTAAACCGGACTCGGGGCATCCGGTTCATACAAAGTTCGTCTTCTCCGACGCAGATTCATCGTCGACGACAACCCAATCATCAAATTAACTATCCTAATCATCAATACCACTCACAAATTGCTAATAAACATAAAAAAAATTACTTTTCACTTGTTTAAAGCTTTAATTCAGATTGAAGCAAATTCTCCTCTAAACTCTGCGATTCCGAGTTCCACAACATGCATAGAATGCTTTTCTTAACGGATTGTTGACAGTGAAAATCAAATACAGATGAATCGGATGCTGGAGAATTAGATCCAATGCAAACGAAAACTGAAGCGAATGCAAGATTGGAAGAACGAAGCGGACAAAGCAAGAATGAAGCATATAACTCTGATGAAGGAGGTGAAGGATATTCTCATCTTTTCCTATTTATTATTTAAGGATATAGTTGTATTTTCCCATAACCTATGAAGGTGCAGGACAAGACTATTGGAGTGCTAAAAGAATTCGCCCTCTATTATGCTTTAACAAAGATTAACCTTGGATTTCCAGCATAAAAAATGAAATATCCCTTTCTCAACCATTAGTGGTTTCAATTATGAAGCAAGGATTTTTACATTATTGGGTGCTATCATTTTAAATAGTAACATTAATAATATTGTTATCTTGATATGATTTTGAATCCATTTGTTTGAAAACCACCTTAATTGTAGTCATCTCTAGCTTAGCTTAGTTGCAACCTCTTTTGGAGGTTGCCTTAGGGTGGTGATTTAATTTCACACCAACTAGAAAAAAATACTTTAAAATGATCGAATTAAAATTTTGAAAAGATAATTAAAATATAAAGAGAATGAAATAAAATATTTTATACTTATTCTGAACTAGTTAATTATAATGGAAAAATTAATAATAAATTATTTAATTTTTATATTTTTATAATAAATGTAAGTTGGAAAAATAAATTATAATAATTTTGTAACTTTATTTTTATAATAAAACTAAAATTAGAAGAAAAAATTATAATAAATTATAATATTGGTACTTGAATTAAATTTTATTTTTAGTTTGTTAAAAAAATATAAAAAATAAGTAATAGTAAAAATGAAATAAAATTAGGATATATAAACTGAATTCTAAAGAGGTACACTAGATGGTTCTGGTTAGGGAATTAATGTAAAAGATGTTATTTAGGGAATTAATGTGTAAATTATGACAATTGAGTAACTTTCCTTTTAATAAGGTGTTAGTAGGGAAAAAATACAATACATTGTTGGTTCTTTGGATATTTTTGTTGTTATTAGTAATTGTCATGATTTGTTATTATTTCAATTACTAGATTGTCGTTACTCCTGTCTCATTATTTCGACTTTGAAATAGAAGAAAAGTTTATATCATATAATCTTAGTTACACATATGCTCATATCATTTTATATGCATATTGAACAAGTGGGGATTGATAACTTTATTTATTAAATCTATAAGGAGTAAGGGAACCAATAAGTTCTTTTCTAAGATAACACTCAATCATATGCTTTTTTGAATACCACATGCAACTGTAGTTGTGAGGTAAGTACCATCTTTATTGTATATTCAAATCATAACTTGTTTTAAGGGAATATAGTTAAGTTTCTTTTAGGGATTTGAATTTGTGCAAACACACCAAATTGCTTTTAAATGTGAGAAAAACCCAATATTGAGTATGATTTGATGACCTACCTAAGGTTTGACCAATTTTGATGACGATAGATTTTCCATAATTCAAATTTCTAAACTTAAATTATGAAAATTTAATGAGAAAAAAATATAACTTTAAATCTATTAAAATAAGAGTGAAAGTGTTTTTTTTACTTTCTATAATTTGTTCTTCATTAGGAATACACCAAGTTCCATCAGATTTCATTCGCGTGACCTTCTATACTTCTACGCATTTAGTCGTTTGTTTATTGAAAATAAATAAAATAAGACAATACAATGTTAGATTAAATAAAAAAAAAGAACAAAAACAAACATAGTTGTATATGTGAAACATAAAAAAATATCATATAAAGCTTGTATAAAATTTGTACAAATATAACATAAAAGAAACATTTTCATTTCAAATGTCTTTTTTGAACAATTGATCTTGTGTCACTAATTGATTTAATTTCTTGTTATTCCGATTAACTTTATTTTTCAAACTCTTTTCCTATAAATGTAGAAATAATTTAATATAAAAATACATAAAAGGTAAAATTTAAATTTAAGATATAGATATATAAAGAATGTAACTTCATCTTAAATTTAGAAGCATTTCATTTGTTATTTATTAATCTATATTGGTTTTGCAAATGTTCTATTGCAAGTGTTTTATCCTCCTCCTTCAAACATAATGCATCCTAAAGTCATAAAATTAAAAAAATACCAAATAAAATATTGTCAAAATAGATTAAATAATATAAATAAAAATTAATTAAATGCACAAGTTATACTAACCTTTGTAAATTTCTACATAATATTTAGATTATCTTCAGATATCTTTTTTCAAGTTTTAACTTGTAAATGAGTTTTTTTGACATATACACAAAGTTGTTTTAGTCTTGAAATATTTTCATATATTTTTCACAAAGCTTAAAATAGGATAGAGGAAATTGGATTTCAAATGTTTTGTCCACCATCACTATTATCTTTTCTCTTTTCTTTTGAGAGTTTTACATTAAGAGCATATCTACACCACTTTTTAACATATTAACCTAAATTAAATTAAGAAAAATAAATCAATACTAACATGTTATTTATCTGTACTTGTTTTAAATTGTCCAACATTAATTAACTTAGAAATATTGACTCTTTTAGAACTTAATTTTAATGATCTCGTGATCTACACAATATAAATGTAAATAATTACATAAGTTAGAAAAAATATTTTTTGAAAAAGTAAGATAAATTATAACAATTATTTTTATTTGAAAAAAAAATACAAAGAAAAAAATATCAAGTTTCACTATTAATCTAAATTAAATTATACATATTCCTTGTACAATTAAACTAAACATAAGCATTTATATAATCTCACTATATACCTTTTCTTTGCTGTATTTTTCATCTTCATCCCTAGAATATTGAAATTCTTTTACGTTTCTATGCTCTTTTTCTTTTTTTTTTTTTTCTTTTCATTCTTGTTTTTGGTATTTTGAATCGGAACTTTCAATCAATAAGATGTATGTGATAATTCCAGAACTTTTAATCTTACTTTGTTTTATGTGATTTGCACCTAAATAATTTTCCATCAATCTTTTCACCTACATTTGTGACAAATGATAACAAATAATCGAAATTTGTTACGAACAGTGAAATAAAAATGAATGCCAATGTTGAAAAAACATATCCATCACCACCATGATAATAAATATTGATTAGTACATACACAAGTAAGCTTTTTGTTTAACCTAGTTTTCTTAAACTAAACGCACACATATTATCTGTTCCCAAGAAAAAAAGTGTCAAAAGGTCAAACACAAAGAATTATGAACAATAAAAAAGATAATCCAAAAGAAAATATTTAATTAAACCAGTCACATGCTTCAAAATTAGTATTAATATTAAAAGTTTCTAAAGTATAATCAAATATTTTTGGAATAAATATAGGTATCAAGAATCTAGTCAGAAAGATTACCCTCTAACATTTGTATTTATTATAAATGCTTCAAAATGCATTTTTCTCTATTTTATGTCATTTCTTAATTAAAAAAATATTCTTTTTACCTTATTAATGACAAAATATATAACTAATGGTCACACTTTATCAACATAATGGAGAAAAGAAAAACTATTTTCTTATTTAAAAATGTTATACATGATGTTAGACTTACATAAAGAAACTAAACTGAAACAAATTTAAATTTTTGTAATAACTACTAGTAATATAATAATAATTAAAATTAATATTATATGATATTTTATATTATAAAGATTCAATAAACTTTTTATCAATTATATTCTTATAAAAAAATAATTTTATCATACGATATTTTATATTAATAAATAATTATATGTGACATGTATATTTTGTCATTTTTAATGAAATTTTTGTCATAAATTTAATATTTATCACTATTAATTACATTAATAAAAAAATACTTATGAAAAAAAATCATAAATTCAAATAAATGCATAATTTACTTCATGAATTCGACCTATAATTTACATCTACTTGATTTCATAGGCTCAAGGTAAATTAAAATCTTATATGTTAACTTTTAAATGCCACATGAATGAGTTCAGTTAAATCTTTCTGAACTAAGATATGGCCCAAAAAATGTACACTAGTCAGAATCTACATTTGTCTCTTTCCAGTCCAGTTCAAGTTAAATTTTGGTTTTGGACTTTAAGATTTGGGCAAAAGCTTCTTGCACCCGTCCCCACTCCATCACGGACACAAAGTTACAAAAATGACCCTCCTTATTTGCTTTTGGAAAATACTTTTTAAAAATATTTTTCAAAACATATTTTTAAGAACATAAATTTACGTTATGAAAAAATATTTTGGAAAGCCTTTTTCAGAATATAACTTTTATGTTTTGGAAAGCACTCTATGAAAATATATCTTGGAAAATATTTTTTGAAATATAAAATTTGTATTCCAAAAAACGTTTTTTAAAATATATTTTTGAAAAATATTTTTCAAAACTTATTTTTATAAAGAGATATTTTGAATTTTTTTGAAAATGATGAGTGCAGGTCACAAGTGATGGGGGTGTAGAAGTTTTTGCTCAGGATTTAATTTATGAGATTTTAGGCCCATTTTTTAGTTTTCACGCATAGAAATAATCACTCTAAACGAAGGTTTATATCTCAAAGTTATAAGTTAAATACTAAACAGTGTCAAATTATATGTTAATGTTGAAATAAGTAAACTAAGGTTTAATCAAACTTAAATAGAAAAAAAATTCAAATCAATTCAATTATCCATATACCAAATATGAATGAAAATATAAAATATCACATCAACATGAGAAGTTAATTAGCACAGGTAAAATATGGATATTGTTATTCGTTTATCAACTTATCAAATGCTAAAATAAAATGTAATTGCATGTTGTTGTCATTCTTCAGCCTTATATCTTTTATAAATATGCATGTGTATAAGAGCTTGAAGACCTAAGAACATCTCCACTATAGAGTGCTTAATTCATTGCTTAAAAAAAAAGGTTTATCTATGTAATTGCAATGGAGCTTATATATGCGATAAGAAGAGTTTCTAAAATTTTAGGAACGTTCAAGAAATAATAAACAAGGCAAAAGAGAACACAATTTATCAAATAAAATTTTTCTTTTTTCACTCCTCCCTTTGTTGTTGTCATGCCTCTAGACATGAAAGAAAACATGAACCCCACCAATCAACAATTCACTCGACACACAAACCAATTTTTTTTTTCTTTTTATACTTTAATTTAAGGATAAGTCAGAAAATGAAAAACAAACCAACAAAATAAAAATAGAAAATAATATTGTGTTAGTTATGAAACAGTAAGAGGATTATTATTGTTGAGACACACTATAAGAAAAAAAAAATTATTATTATTATTATTATTATTATTATTATTATTATTATTAATATGTTGTAAGACGAATTTAAATTCAGATTTTGTAAGCACACATATAATTTACAACAAGTACAACACATAAACTACTTTGTAATTATATTATTATTATTAAGAATAATATTAAAATAATATTAATAATAATATAAATACTAATATTAGTAATATTAATAATAATAATAATAATAATGTTAATTTTTAAATTAATATAATATAAATAGTATTATTAATAATAATAAAATTATTATTATTATTATTATTCATAATATTATTAAAATTAAAATTATTATTATTATATTGTTACTTTTATTATTATTATTAAAATTAATATTATTTATGATAATATTAATTAAAAT